>Ga0153985_1000118_pt1 | contig 24753 bp, 30 predicted proteins | sample TSGA069MetaG_FD_104715 | JGI IMG/M metagenome (GOLD analysis project Ga0153985, IMG submission 104715) | Attine ant fungus gardens microbial communities from Georgia, USA - TSGA069 MetaG | ecosystem: Host-associated > Fungi > Mycelium > Unclassified | place: USA: Georgia, Alexander Wildlife...
CAAAGCGATTTATGGGGAAGAACGCTTTATTGATCTTTCCAATCTAACAGAATTTCCGCAGCGTTTGTTGCAGCTACTGACAAGGTATCTGTAAACGTCGATAGCTAAAGGGAAAAGAGTGTGGACTGCATGCCGCACTCTTTTTTTGATCATAATTATATTATGTAAACAAGATGATATTTTTCTAAATTTGGATAGTTCTGTAAAATAGACGCCAAAAGGAGAGATATCATGAACAAATGGCGGTACTTCTACTATCCTTGCCAATTCGGCTGGCACGCGGCTCTTCGTAGGCGCAGATTGCTGATGAGTGGTGTATTGGCGATTCTTCTACTGATCATCGCCATCTTTGCAGAGCATTGGCTAGTGTTTTTTCATCAATGGCTACAATATGAAACAAATAGCAGTGAGAATCAGATGGATCTCACATATGCCAGTTGGCTTTTCTTTTTGCAATTGCTGCGCTTCGTACTTAGCATTCTAGCTATAGGCTTGATCGCCACCTTTTTATGGCACTGCAATCACATGTATCGTTTTCATTTGATGGGGGAGGAGCAGCAATCCCTGAGTATTCGGTTGTTGTTAGGACAGTCTCCGTTGGTGGTCACCTTAGAAGAGCTTTTCTTTGTAGGCATTCAAAGCATTGTTATTGGTTTGATAGGGCTTGTCAGCGGTTTGTGGCTTAGTCAAAAAGCACTGCAGGATTTTTTTCATTTCTTTCATCTTCCCGCAGGCTTTACTTTTGAATTTCCCTTTAAAGGTCTATTAATCACGCAACTTGGTGTGCTCTTGCTGCTTTTTTTGTTACGATTCCGCGGTACAAAGAGGACGGTTGAAGAGATTCTCGGTAACGGATGCCCGAATGAGTGAGGGGATGATAGGTTGCTTTTATTTCCCTCTTTTAAAATGCGAACATATGTTTTATAATAGGTGAAACAAGATAAAGGTCGTGAATTTGTGAAGACATCCTTAACTTTAGAAATGGAAGAGGCACTTTATTATTATTGTCGTGAAAACAGTGATATTGTGGTAGAAGAGGTAGTCATGCCAGATGATCACGGCATCGTGGATACTTTGAGTTGTCGCTTGACGACTGAAAATACATTTGAATGGCGTTGCTACGAACTCAAAGTTAGTTTGGCAGATTTTCGCTCAAAAGCAAAACTATCCTTTATTGGGAATTATAATTATTTTGTCTTACCCAAGTCTTTGTATGAAAAAGTCAAAGATCAGATTGCACCTACAATTGGTGTTTTGGTCTATCATGCATTTCTTGAAAAAGAAACGGGCAGCAAAGGGTATTTCAGTGTCGAAAAGAAACCCCAACGGCAAGAGCTGCAGGTTCCAGAAAATGGCTTATTGTTTCGGTTGATTTCGGCACAAGCGAGAGAAGTCGGCAAAGCAAAACAGACTGCTCGAGGATTGCGGGTATTTTCAACAGAACGTTTGTACCAAGAACTGAAGAAACGCCAGCCTGAGTATGACTTGTTCGGTGGTGGAGTCAATTACTATGATCGATTTATTGAAGATACTCAGCTGCAAGCGATCGAAGCCTTGAAAGAAGAATTGGCCGCTACGAGAGCAGCCTATGAAGCGCTGGAAAAACGTTTTTTATCAGGCAAGTAAGAAGGAGAGAAGAAGATGTACTTCCCGTATATTCGTGGAAAACAATTTGATTTATTGGCGTTGAAAGCACTGTTGGAACAAGATCGCTTGTCAGAAGCGATCCAGCCGATCATTGAACCGGTCAAGCAATCAAAAACGTTTTGGACGACCATTGACCTGTTTCAAAGGAAGCAGCATCCTTTTTATCTTGTTCGCAATCCACAGGCTGGGGCTTTTCTGACTGCAGAGGGGTTAGCAGAGTTGCAAAATGTTGCTGCCCCTAAAGCAATGATCGTAGATCGACCCATTGAAACAGTGGAAGAAACGCCTGATCTTTGGATCGTTCATCAAGCGGACCCAGCACTCGCTAGTGATTGGCGGGAAAATACACTGCCGGTGCTGGTAGGCAAAGAGTTTCGTTTGTTAAATAAAATCAACGGCCCGAAACTACTGATGGAAGATCCGTTTACCCGTTTACCTAAAAATAGTTTTTATACAGAATGTCCGGACGAAGGGTTTTCAAAAACCCATCATCTTTATCAAAAATTGGGTTATGCTGGGTTTAGTGATTTTTCTGTCGATAGCAAAATTTATTATGAGCACAGTTATCCCTCAAAGCGGTTGGTTTTGCATTGGATCTATCCGACAACTGAGCAAGATTTGCGAATCGTTCACTTATTTTCTGAGGAAGAATTACCAAATCAGAAAGAAAAGTTTTTCGAAGTCATGGAAGCTTTGTTACAGCATGAAGAAGAGTATCCTACACAAACAGCTGGGCTGCAGCTATTAATTGCTGCCTATCAGCAAAGGTCGTTTCCAGGTATGGGCGTTATTCGGAAAGCTGCGGTTATGAATCACTTAGAACTCGTCAGTCGTCTTATTTAGTCTCTATACGTATACGATGGTAAGCTCTAACAAAATACTGCCATTTATTGTACAAAACACCTTGATTGCACCCATTGTTTTCAGGATAGTGATAAAATCAGGGAAAAGGAGTTGGCGCTCGTGGGAACAAAAGATAGAGAATATTATCGAAATGAAGGAAAAAAATTTGAAAAAAATAAGAAAAACCTGCTTATTCGACGTTTAAATCAACTAATCATTGTTTTGGTCGTTTTGATCATTGTCTTTTCGGCGATCCTGTATTACATAGTTTGAAACTTTCCGTAGCTGTCATTGCTTTATTAGCAGCAACAAAAAGAAAATTGTACTTAGATGACTGTGATCCCTTGATTAGGACTCGCTATGGGAATCGGATCCGTTTAGGTGAAAACTGAACGCAACTCAACTTTTGTTGTTTATCGTTGCTGGTTTGCCTGTGATCAAGATTCCCATTAGGCTATTTAGTTAGCACAAATTTGGCTGGGTTATGTACGAATCATTACTGATAAAATCGTGAACAGCGATTCATTAAGCATTGAGTGATTCATTGAGATTGGCCAGCAGCTGCAAACTATCTTTGAATTCAAAGATTCAAGGATCAACAAGATCAAATACAGACAAAGGTACAGATATAATTTGTCAATTGATTTTCTTGTCAGTCGTAAAATAAACAAAAATCTTAAACTATCGCTTAAATAACCGTTTTTTTGGATTATGCTGCTATTTAGGTTAATTTGAAGGAAATAATCATGAATAAGAGAGAGGAGAGTCGCACAATTACTAGCTAAATACGGTGTTCAAAAAATTTTTTATTTTAGTTTACATAATATATATTATACAAAGTTAATAGTTAAAATATAAAGGCTAATAAGCTTATTTTTTTTAGCTTTTTTCAGCCCCATTTTGTTATTTAATATAATTGTAACATTTAAAACCCGATTTTTTCTTAAAAACTATAAGTCGATCCACTAATCATACCTTTATAAATTAGTACCATTGTAACCATCATTAGCAATACAGCCAACCATAAAGTTAATTTACTTTTGCCACGTTTGCTAAACACATCTTTTCTAATAGCTCCGCTTGTAAAAATAAAGTAAAGTATTAACCAAATGCTTGCAACTAATAAAACCTCAATTCCAATTCCTAACCAAATTCTAATTGTTTAGTTGTTTAAGGTTTTTTGGTTGTTTTTTCACTGTTATATTGAATTATAGAATTCGCTGTTTGAAGCCATTGATTAGTCGCTTGCTGTTTACTAAAAGTCTTCTTATCCTGAATGTATAAAACCATATCAGACTTAAGTTGATTTCTAAAATCATCCTTTTTAGCAAACTCTAGAGCCATTTGCAACTGGTGGTCACTCATTTGTGATTTGCCTTTCTCGATGATATAATCATTAAAGAGTTTATCATCTGAACCGAGCGAGATATACAGAGTTGCTAATGAGGCAAGCACTTGTTTGTCAATCCAGTCCTTTGTGCGAAGAACGCTTTTATCGGGAGCTTGTAGAGAGAGCTTAATTTTGCCAATTTTATTGAGAAATTTATCCCACCATCTTGTGTTTTTCCATCTCGCTCTGTTCGTATCATTCCCCTTTACCTTAAATGCAATATAGCGATTTAACAACCCTCTAAGAAAATCACCCAAATCCATATCATTATTTACAATCACATCTAACGCTGCTTTCGCACGATCACCACGAAGCTGAACCTCAGAACGAACCCATGTTTTAATATCCTCATGAAAATATTTCCCTCTTTGCAACCTTTCAAAATATTTATCATAGAACCTGAAAATGACTTCTGATTGCCCAAAATACAATGTTTGCCCCTCTGTCTTACCCGTATCAAGATTTATCTTTTCAAAATTTCTGCCATGTTTAAATCGACTTGCTACACACCCGTTTCTCATACATAATTCTAACTGGTGTATCGTAAATATGTTGTTAAAATCATCAATCGCAATATCTAATCGAGTTACATTTGCTTTTTCTTCAAGTACAAACTCAAAAACTTCTATCCATGTCCATTTGGTGTGTTCAAACAATTCCTCGAATTGACGACAACCTTGTCCCCCTAAGTTTAACCAAATACCCATAGAATCGTTATGACCTTCAAAATAAAATTCAATATTATCCCATATTGCTGATTTTAAATAACCATTTATGCCCTTATCTTTTACCGTAAATTTCTCTAAAGGAAGCCGAAAAAGTGCTGCAAGTTCTTGCCAACTTCTTGCAGAAAAAAAAGTGCAACTAAACCAGTCCACGCAAGCGATTGGAGATTTTGGGCATGTATCGACAACCCCCCTGTTAGAAACGGGGGTTGAATTTTCTTTTCCATCAAACATAAGAAGATACCTCATCTTTTAAAATAACACGTTCGATAGATTTCACAAAATAATGAGGAACATTTGAAGCGCCTTTGCAGCTGACACCCAGTTTTACTCGAACTTTGTCATATTTTTTTAATTTATCCAAGTTTATCTTGCAATTCACAAGATAATGCAATTCTATGCTTGATTCGGGAACACCCAAAACTAACAACTGTACTTTTCGTTTGTACATTTCTATAACAGATACTTTCTTGATTATCATAAAATCATGTTCTACAAACATACGACCACTCCTAAGTTTTTATATCAATTGCTTCTCTTACTTTTTTATCTGAGATAGCCAGTTCTTCCAAAACCGTACTACAAGTAATTTGTCCCCTGTTATTCCACCAGTCTCTCTTTTTGGCAGAAACTCTTCGTTCAAGGTATTCCCAGGTTTCATCTGACAAAGTAATAAATTTTCTCGTTTTTCCTTTTTTGATAACCATTATTTTTCCCTCCTGGATTCAAGTGAACCACCTTTGTCCTGAATAGTGTTTCACCTTTTGCACGTGTGAACCGTGTAACACCTTTTACTGAAGGTGTTGGTGTTACACTTCTACTACAGTAAAAAAAATCAACTCCCCACCCCCTCGTTCTCGAGGGGCACCCCTCGGCGGGAGCCAGCTTCTCCGGTATGGTAATACCGAAGAAGGCACTCTAGGGTTTGGGGTGCTGTTTATAGCTGTCAAGGCATAAATTCCCTGCGGTCATACATTTATACTTGACAGCACCTCGTATAAGCTTCTTTTGTTTGTATAAGTTGATAGCTGTAAACAGATGAAAATTGCTAAAACTAATTAAGAGCTGCTAAAATTCTTCAAGATTGCTGCTACCGTTTTTTGCGTGCGTCGGCCGGGCTTGCGCTCCGTCCTCCGTTCCGCAAAGAAACAGTAGCGAAAATCATCATTTTTATTTTGGAGCCTTTACTTACTCGTTTTATCAAGCTTTTTCAATCTATCTATGACTGCATAGCTATCATACATACTTCGCAGCTTGTCCGACTGAACGAAATTCCTACGCCATTTCCTAGGCAGTTTTCGCAGCTTCAAAGGATTTTCCACTAGAGCATCATATTCTTGAGCATCAAAGCAACGTTGGAACGTCCAACGTCCCAGAAACGTTTTACACTCAACCACTTCAAAGGTTTGTTGCCTAAGCGGTTTAGTTACTCGTGTAAAGTGTTGCGACGTACCGTAGATTTTCACCCCGCTTTTCCGTTGTTGCGTGATCTTATGCAAGAGATCCATATTAAAATTCCTAGTCTCATACACACTAAATTCATTCTGGATCTCGTCGATCGCAATGACTATGCCGTTTGGATATTCTTCTTTAAAATCTGTTTCAGTGATAAAATTCCAATCGTCAAGGGGAAACGTCTCTTTTTCATAACCAAAATTTGTACAAATAGGAACATCAGGAAAACGAGAACGAATATATTCTAATTGTTCAACCAATGAAACAGTTTTCCCTTCCCCCTGCATGCCTGCATACATAGTCAATCCATAAAGATTCATTTTTCTCCTATCCCTCTTAAAGTGTGTTTTAAGGTCTTTTAAAACATTAACTATAAATAACCCTACCTTCACAATAAAAAATTTCTCACGCAAAACCTCGTATCTTTTAGAAGGCATCTGCTTCTTTTTCTTTTCTTTTTTCTTCAAAATAATCACCCTAACATAAATTTATTAAGCACAAATTTTAAAACTCGAGTAAACAAGCTAAAATTTTGTACAGTCACGATCGCAGCGATACAAGATAAAACTAGAGGGAAGCTAACTACAGTCCCAAAATACCCCATAACATCAGTAAAATATGGTATATCCGTAGCAACAGAATCAGGAAGACTAATCGTTGGAAACAAACCGATAAAAAACTCAAGTATGGAAAACAAACCATCAAAGAGTAGTTTAAGTAGCAATTGCGTCACCTTCTCCAGTAATTTTTTTGTAAATATGAATAGCAGTTAACATAAAGATTAAAACGTTGACAGCTCGCTTTAAATTGACAAAAAATTCTTCGGTATACTCTCTAGGAAAAATAGCATATTCCTTTTCGTCTAGCCAAACTACCGTTAGATCATGCAAACTTTTCTCTGACACAAAGAAACCAGATAACAAATCCATTATTTCTAGGACTCCTGAAAATTTATTCGTTAATAAATCAACAAACTCATGAAATCGATCAGCAATACCAGAAAAGTCAGGAATAAAAAAATCCTTGATCCAATCGAAAAATGCCAACAGCGGTTTAAGAAGAAAGTCATTTAAGAACTCTTTGATCCACTCGAAGAACGCAAGCAGCGGTGCTAATAATTTTTCAAGCAACCAGTCTGTAAGACCACCAACAACACCACCAACAACGCCGTCCCACCAGCTACCGCCCCCGCTATCATCTTCACCACTGCCACCACCATTCCCGCCACTACCATCTGTCACAAGAGGCTCATCAGGATCGACAGTAACAATTTTATCAATTTCCAAATCAGATTTTATATTACCGGTACCGTAAACAGTCCTTGTCATATCGCCGATTGTGATAGTCATGCTCATCTGTGTTAATAATCGCAATTCAGAAAGCGAACCTGAAACATCAGCATCAACTCTAAAAAACGAATAATCTTGCGCCATACCTGCAGCGGTGTACTGATAGTTATACGCATTTTGTAGCGATCCAACAAAAGGCAGATAACGTCCGGAAGAATTGTTTTCACCAGAAACAACTTCAAAATCTAAAATCTTTTGAGTAAGCGACAAATCAGAATTGATCAGCTGCATTTCAATGCCGTTGATCAACAACTGATTATTAGAGTATTCGTAACCATTTTCTAGTGGTCTTGTCGTCGTCAAAATAGCACTTGCACCAAATAAGTTAGCTACATCGACAAACGCGCCACCTCGAACTAAAACATTTTGTGCATTAAGCGGTATATAAGAACCTGATAAATCAAAGTATTCTTTGTTTTGCACAGCAAATTCTGAATGCAAACTTTCCGATAAAAGCTGATAAAACGTCATAGTCAGCTTATACTCATACGTATTAACAAAAATAAATTCTGCTATCGATTGAGCAGATAGCCCTTGGAGCATTTTCGTCCCTTGCTCTTCAAGTTCGTCCCAATCTCTCGCAGTAGCGCCGAAATGGAGCCTAGCAACAGCACTAAGTACATATACAAGCTTAGATTCCCCTCTACTCTCAATATAATCTGATAACGTTGGGGCATCAGAAAAGCTTAAAGCGTCCCCTTCAGTTGGATTACAAAAAAGAAACAAGAAAGAAGACAAAAGCAATACGAACCATTTAATACATTTCATATATCCACCCACATTCTAAAAAAAAAGCGGAGAGACCTTAGTCTCTCCACCTTAGACCATTTGAGATCTCAAGTACCCTGTTGCTATCCGGCTTTATTCACAATACGTTTGCCCATCTTAATTACAAACATCCCAACCGCAACAACCCCGATAATCGAAAGTAATGCAGGTACCGCCAGAATAATAATCTCTTGAGAAGCCACAAGCATTTCTGCGAGCATATCCGCAATAGCACTAGTAGCAATTCTTGACGTTTCATTCATTTTCTTTTTCCTCCAAAATTATGTTTTTTTATATTTTTCTTCCATCTGTAATTTTACACGTTGTACAATAACCACATTCACACGAAACAACAACGACTAAAAAGTTGTATGTGTCGATTTCTCGATAAAAATGAAACTCAATATTGCTCGAATTACATTCATTACATTTGAGTGTATTCTTACTAACCTCATATTTACCAGTAAATTCTTCTATCATTTTCTACCTGCTTTCTAAAATACAGATAAAATCACATTCTTATAAAAGAACCAAATTGTTCTTGCTGTGAGTATCACTGGAACAGCAAACACTATAACAAGGATAATCGCAAGTAGTGCATACATTTCTATTGCTTCTTTTTCTTCTGATACATAAGTATTCTCACGAATGCTTATTATTCCTTCGCCTAAACGTTCATTGAAATCGTGCGTTTTAGCCATTTCATTTTGAAATGAAGCTTCAAAATCGCTTATTTTGTCGGCGCTCGAGACCAACGAGCCATTGATATCAAGTAGCAAGTCATTTAATTGATCACCTCGCAATTCATTTTTTTCTAAGTGATCACTATTATTTTTCAAGTGATCTATAATTTCTGTTTGTTTTTGATCGATTTTATCAAACGAACTAGCTAGCTGATTTTGAGTAGCAAGAATTGCCATAAAACTTTGTTGCCCACGAAATTCGACCATGTCAACGATCGCATATTGACTTATATAGACTTCTCGCTGCGCTTCTATCAAGGCTTTCGTATCGTCTGAAACATCACGATCAAGCAATTCATCAAAAACAGAAGTATCAACAGTCCTTGCTTGATAAGTCATATTTTCAATGATTTTCATTTCTGCAGTATAATCAAACATATTATGCTGCAGTGATAGATAAACAATTTAAGTTAGTGCTAAATCCACGACGCTCAGCTTTTAATACAGCTTTGCATTTTGCACCTTCACCACAACTGATAGTAAGATTTTCATCTGCAAAGAACTCTAAACGCTGATAATTTTTCGTATCGATCAAGTGAATAACAGTATAAGGATTACCTGCCTTTGAAACCTTTTCCTCTTTTTTCTCGAAAATAAAATCTGAATTACTGACAAACATTTGACATCCTCCTCAATTTATATAAAGTTGAACTGAATTAAGTTCACAAGTTAAGTATACCTTAATATTTATTTTAATAAACTTTTTTAAGTTCACCTTGAGTGTTATACTATTATAAATTAAAAGGGGGTTAAGGCGTGGACCATTCTTTACAGAACAGATTAATCGCAGATAGAATTAAACAACTAGCATTTGAGAATAATATAACAATTCGAAAACTGGCTTTGCTAGGAGGTTTACGGCAATCCACTATAAACAATATTATTAATAACGGTTCAATACCAACAGTATCAACAGTATTATCTATTTGCACAGCTTTGAATATCACTCTTTCTGAATTTTTCGATTTTTACCCATATAACAAAAAAGAAGCCTCAAGAGAGACTTCGATTAAGTGACAAGTTATATATTATACAAAGTTACATTCAAAAAAGGGTTCGTGCCATTCTAAATAGTTCAAGACAATTTTGTATCATTTTACCTCCCTCCGAATGACTTTTATCAGTAGATTGTCGCTAATGCACCTAAAATTCAATTAAAACTAAGAATTTCTTGTTTTACATGTTCTTCAGATTCTTTTTTTGATTTGCTGATTAACAGATTGATAACTGTCTGGTAGCAAGTTACTTGCGGATTCGTCTTTTTTATCTCAGCAAATACAGATTCAAGCTATCAGCCTTGATTCACGAACCAATCGGTTTGATTGTATGCTATAATCATTTTGAAAATCTTTGAGCTTTTTTCTCAAATTTTATTCATATACAGCCAATCCGTTTCAAAGTTCTTACACTAGTGCTTAGATGTTGCAAATACTGACAAATATCCGTTACATGATTCTATAAAAAAGAACCCTAAAATTATGTAGATAACTTAGGGCATTTCGTTATTTAATATAATTGTAATGTTCGTAGGTCACCATAAACGTCCATATTCTGCTAAAAAAGCCTGAATAAAGCGCCGTTGATCATTCCTTGGAATACTAGAACCATGGCAAGTAAAATCAAACCAGCAGCTATCCATAAGCTCATTTTTCCTTTTTGTCGACTTGTGAACGGGTTTTGCTTCAAATTGCCACTCGTCAGGATGAAATACATAATCATGCTGAATGATATGAGCAAAATAATTTCTATCCCTATGCCTAACCATAATCGCTGATTGTTTATTATTGTCATTTTATCACCTCACCTCATTTTACCATTAATGAGGTGCAGACTACTGACTTGCCTAGTTTGCAGCTTGTTTTTCCATTTGTGTAATTAATGCCCGATAAAAGCAATTCCATCAGTATAGCTGATAATTCCTAAAAGGAGAATAAAAATGAAAAAGAATACGCAACTAAAGCTAGTCTTTTTACCAAAAATATGGGCGTCACTCCTCTACTTGCTTTTCGTGTTCACAGCCCTCTTCCTCTACTTATCAAAGTACTTGAACATTTCTTTCTTTACTTCGAGGTATGCTGACTTTTATCTTCATATCTCCAATTTTTCGATTAGTTTGATTATTGGCTTACTGGGGTACTTTTGGCTTCTGGTAGGTGCGCCATTTAAAGCCGTCACGCTATTGACCCTGCTTTTGCTCATTGCCAATCTATTGAGTGAGACTGTCTTTGGCTTTATGAACACCCCTGATCGAATCGATTTACTTTTTGGTATTGCAGGAACGCTCATCGCATATTTTACTTTGGCAATGATCAAAAGACACGGTTTAGTCAAGAATCTATCGTTTTGATTTAAACAGTCATGACTTCTCCTTATATGATCCCCTCGTTACTTAGGTCCAACCCATTTTTTAGGAAAAGAAACACCTTGCTGCAGTTATTTAGCCGAAAAAAGCACTCAATAAAGGGAGTGCTTTTTTTGCGTTTCCATTGGCGATACTTTCGTATGGCTAGTCACTTGGCAGCCAATACAATGGACTTAGCTGTAGATTTTCCCAATACGGGTTGTGAAACCCTATCAAATAGTGCAAAGCTAAATACCCGAAAATCATAAAGCCAAATGACAAAGTCACGATCCGTCCCCAACGTGGTATTTCTTTGATAAATAAACCTAGCATACATATCAATAAGGGAAACGAATAATTAAACAGTAAATCACTTCTAATATTTTGGTTCTGAGGATCCTTCATTATTTTGTCATTTAAGCCCAAACTTATGCCGACGATCACAAACATAAGCGTCAGAATAGTCAATCGTTTGCGATCAAAACCCCACTGTTCTTTATCTTTCCTACTTGCAAAGTAGATCGTAAGCAGGACCACGATTAATCCAGACATACTATTCTCCTTTTTCGCCAGCTATTTTCCAAATCGTTCATCGGCGCTTCAGGATAAATTATAACAGATATAGTGTAAAAAAACGATACCCACCACTAGCCCCTTGTTTGATGCGCTTTTCAAATGTTTCATAGAAGAATCAGAAATTTAAAAATCTGTTCGCTTTACAAAAGAGAACGTATGTTTGTATTATATAGATAAGAGGTGATTGCTATGGGTATGCTACAACCATATGAAGATCGAAAAAAGCTAAAGTGGCAAGGATTCTTTTTATCTGAGCATACAACTGAAATTGAAGAGGAACCGACACGTAAGTTTGATTGTCCACCTAAGCCGTCACTCACAACGGAAGAAATCAATCAGTGTTTATTTGAAGCCATGAAAAAGAACCTAACTGTGGCGATCCAACGAGAAGAAGTTAATGAAGAAGGCGGCTATCCTCCAGATATTATCGGGAAAATCAGCGGTTATGACCCATTAGGCATTTATTTGACGGGAGAAACAACGGAAAAAATCCATTATGATGAGATTCGTCACGTTGCTTTCTACGAAGAAAGAAAATGGTTTGATCTCAGCGAATAATACAACTGTTTACACTACTTAAACTAAAGGAGGAAGAAATGATGGAAACACAAAAAGGATCTGTCTCAAAAATAAGAATCGTCTCCTTTGCCCCCTCCCCTTTGGTCCGCTTTACACTAGGTACCACCAACTGTTTGATTGCGAAACACAGTTTGAATTTTTTAGGGGATGTTGATGACGGCATGTTTCTAACCGTGGGCGGCTATTGGAATAAGCGCCGTCAATTCGTGGTGCAAAAGTATACGGTGTACGGCAAAACAAAAATCATGTTGGATATCGATGCCTATCGACAAAAAACAGTAAAGGCGGGTTCATTATGAGAGCAAGAGACCTCTTGACAGCACTGACAACGTCGTCGAGTGCAGCAGATTACCAAGGAATTTATTTAATGTACAAAGAAAACTTGATTCCTTTTACGACGATCGCCCAAGATAGCCATAACCAATTGATTTTATTTTTTGAACCAAAAAAACCCGCTCTGACGCTGAAAGAATTATATACACAGCTAATGCTGCATAAGAATTTGGACTTACTCTATTGGGATGGCGAGTCACGTCAAAAAGTTCTAGGGTTTCGTGAACAAGAAGAAAAGATCATTCTTTAGTCCCCTCGCCTATTTTTGACACACAGCAAGTGTCGAAAATCTCGGCAAAACGAAGAAAATAAAGTATACTTTGTGTAAAGACTAAAGGAGTATATCATGAAAAATCAAAAGATCACCCAAATGAGTTTCGCGAAAGTCTATCCCCTATATATTGCCAAAGCAGAGCGGAAAAATCGAACAAAAGAAGAAGTAGATCAGATTATTACCTGGCTGACCGGGTATGACCAAGAAACGCTGCAACAGATGAATGAAGAGCTTTCTTTTGAACGTTTTTTTAGTCAAGCCCCTCAGCTCAATCCCGCACGAAAGCAGATCACTGGTGTCATTTGCGGCATTCGGGTAGAAGAGATCGAAGAGCCAATGGTTCAAGAAATTCGTTATCTAGATAAACTGATCGATGAACTGGCGAAAGGAAAAGCCATGGCAAAAATTTTACGCTCTGCTGAATGAGGCGATTTTTTTCGAGTTGCTATTTAAGAATCAACGCTTTATACTTGAAATACCTTGGCAGGGGCAAATCATTGCTCAAAACACAGTGGGAAAACACCCCACTGTGTTTTTTTATACTGCCTTTCTTGACGGTAGCTTGCAACCAGACAGGCGTTCTTAGCTTAGTTCAACCACTTAGCATGTAGTGCCCTGTGGAATTGGCCGCCTTTTCGTGAAAACACAAGGACATTGTCTACGTCCCTCTTCTTTACTCAACAAGACTCTCTTAACACGTACAAATAACACGTACAAAAAAGCACTCCTCTTAAAGAAAGGAGTGCTAACTTTTACTTTTTCAATTCTTTGATCTGTTCTTTTCGCTTCAAATACGCCAGTTCTTTTTCCATTTTACGATAGCGGGCGAAAGCTTCTTCTGAAAGTTCACCGGCAGCAATAGCTGCTTTGACCGCACATTTCGGTTCTGTTTCATGACGACAGTCTCTGAAGAAACAGCCTTCAGCATACTGGCTGATCGCTTCAAAAGATTGGTCGATCGAAGCTGACCGGACGGTACTGATGCCAACTTCCCGCATACCAGGAGTATCGATGATCATTGCGCCAGAGGACAGAGTGAACAACTGGCGACTCGTCGTCGTGTGTCGTCCTCGACTATCCTCTCGTATGTCATTGGTTTTTTGAACGTCTTGCGCCATAAGCTGATTTAATAAGCTGGACTTTCCGACCCCAGATGAACCGATAAATGCGCTGATCTGTCTGTCAGAAAAATACGTTTCCATCAGCAATTCGTTTGGTTCAAAAATGGACGTAGCAAATGTTTTCACACCAAATGCATCGTTTAATGCTTGCAGCAGCTCTGCTTTTTTATCAGCAGTAACTTGATCGGCTTTGGTCAAGAGAATCACCGGATTAGCCCCACTGTCCCAAGCGATCGTTACAAAGCGCTCTAACCGAGCCAAATTGAATTCTTCATTGGCACTAGTTGCAATAAAAACTGTGTCGATGTTCGCCGCAATGCCTTGCCCGTCCGTGCGATTTCCAGCTACTTTTCGTTGTAAAAAACTTTTTCGTGGCAGCAAAGCATCAATCAAGAAATGATCTTGATCATACACCTGTCCTTGTACAGAATCACCAACGATCGGATAATCCTTTGGCGCTAGTGCCTGTTGGCGAAATTTTCCTGAAACCGTTGCTAAACATTCTTCTCCTGTGGTCAAGCGGACTTTTGCGATATCTTTGGCCTGAAAGACCACAATTCCTTGTTTTTCCATGATTTCCCTCCAGTTAGTTAGGAGGCCGCACTTAAAAAGAGAAACCTCCGAGTTGATGTTGCTTCATTTGATTTGTCATAAGACATTTCCCCTTTCTATGTTGTGCTCATCATGTGATGTCGCTTTATTATACCACCGGAACGGACAGTATGCTAAAGCAAATGACCCAAAAGAACATTTACTGAAACGAAGTAGATAAACAAGCCGGCGATATCTTTGATCGATGTGATGATCGGTGCCGAACCGGCTGCTTGGTCGATGTTTAGTTTAATCAGTACAAACGGGACTAAGAAACCAAGTGCTGCGGCTAAGGTCATGGCAAAAACTAACGAAATACCAACAGCCACACCTAACATCGGGATTCCTTGCCAAAGTGATGCAGCAACCCCAGAGATGACCCCTACGATCAAACCTAGACTTAAGCCGATCCAAACTTCTTTAAAGAAATGGCGAGTGAAGGTCGAAAGATCAATATGCCCTAATGACATCCCGCGAACAAAAACAGTTGAGGACTGTGTACCAACGTTTCCACCCATATCCATGATCAAAGGGATAAAAATCGCAACGGCTGCCACCGATTCCAATGTTTGTTCAAATTCATCAATGACTACCCCAGCTAAAAGACCGGCAACCAAAGTGATCACTAGGAACGGCAATCGGACTTTCCAAATTTGCCAAAGGGTGCCGTTGATCAGAACGTTACTACGGTCTGCTTCATTAGAAGCAACATCGACTAAACCAGCGGCATTAAACATGTCTTCTGTCGTTTCTTGCTCGATGACATCGATGGCGTCATCGACAGTGATGATCCCAACGATTCGCGATTCCTTGTCTACGACTGGTAGCGCAATGATATCTAGTTCATTTAGCAAACGTGCCGCTTCTTCCTGGTCCGTGTCCGTGGTAACATAAATAACTTTTTGGGACATGATTTCACTGATGAGTTGATCCCCTTGCGCCATTAAGAGATCTTTCAGCGACAAAACACCTTCTAATGTTTTCGTTTGATCAGTAACATAAAGCGTATAAATCGTTTCTTTTTCTTTGGCTTGCATTCGCACTTTTTCTAACGCTTGATTGACCGTCATATTTTTTTTCAATGTGATGAATTCCGGTGTCATCAAACGTCCAGCAGTCTCAGCCTCATACCCTAATAAGAGGTTTGTTGCAGCACGTTCATCCGGTGCCATTGATTGTAAAAGTTTTTGTGTTACGGTCGCTGGCAACTCATCCAAGAGTCTTACTCGGACATCTGGTGCCATTTCGTTCACAAACTCGGTTGCCCGTTCATCGGTGAAAGAGCGTAATAAGTGTTGTTGTGTAGCTGGTGTCAAATCTTCAAACAGGATAAGTGCTTTATCTTTCGGTAATAGTCGGAAAACGATCACTTTTTCATCCGCGGATAAATTGCTGAACAATTGTAACAGCGGCAGCTCTTCCATTCCTGATACGAGTTCTTTTAATTTTTCAGAGTCTTTCTGATTTAAATAATGTAAGATGGTTTCTTGCTGGTTCATGGGATACACTCCTTCTCCTGTAATTTTGCTCAAAGAAAGAAAGGAAATCGTTCAGAAAATTGTCCAGATTTCTTTCGTTTGAAGGTTGCGTGCTATACAGCTGAAATTTCGTTCCGCAGCTGGAGATGCCTGTTATTAAAACAAGCATCAAAGGGAAATAGCAACAACTTTATTCATTATATCACATAGTTTTTTTAAAACATGAAAAATTTGACTTGCAAATAAAAAAAACCATTCAGGCATGTTCCCTTGGTAAAGAAAGTGGGTTAAGAACATTTGAGATCAAAAAGCAAAAGAAACCTGAAAGTTCTGTAAAACTCTCCATGCAAATGGTATGATGACTGGGTTGCAGTTTTTTTACTCCCCGTTTATGCTAACTATACATCAATGAAAAGAGAGGCAAAAAAAGATGGCAAAGAAAAAAACATTTATCGGATCGGTCACTGCGCTTCTCGCACTCGCAGCAGTCGGATTTAGTTTCCTACACAGTAATGATCTATTCCCAAATCACAAAACACCATCATCAGAAGTGGCAGTCACTTCTGCTAAGGATATTCGTGCAGATGAGCTGGCACAGTTAACTTACCAAGGCACCCAAACGATTGAAGTCAATCAGAACATTCCTGAGTTTTCAGAAGATGATCTTTCCCTTGAAAATGGCGCCTGGGAAGCATACGGCGACCTCGATCACCTCAATCGTGCGACCTCTGCTGAAGCAATGTTGAATCAATCCTTGATGCCCACGGAAAAGCGTGGCGATATTTCCAGTGTGAAACCGACAGGTTGGCGTAATAAACAGCTCCCCAATGGGAAATATTTATATAATCGAACCCACTTGATTGGCTTTGCTTTAGCTGGCGAAAATGCAAACTGGAAGAATCTGATCACAGGGACAAGTCAGTTGAACAATCCCGAGATGTTGCGCTTAGAAATGGATATCAACTATTATCTCAAGCAAGATAAAAATCATTATGTCCGATATTCCGTCACCCCGATCTATCGCGATGACGAGCTGGTTGCCCGTGGGGTACAGATGCAAGCCCAATCTATTGGCGAGGATACGATCCAATTCAACTATTATATCTTCAACATCCAAGATGGTGTCACAATCAACTATGCGGATGGTAGCAGCGAGATTTCCAACGAAGATATGACGCAGCCGGAGAATGCTACAAGTAGTGAAAACAACACGACAACAGCCACTTCTCAAAGCAGTGAAACAGAGGAAAAACAGAAAGAATATGTCGATCAACAAGGAAACGGTTTGATCAAAGGATCAAGAAGCGGCATCTATCATTTGCCCGGATCTAAATACTACGAGGATACTACCAACCCGAAAGAATGGTTCAAAACCATCGCTGAAGCGGAAGCTGCCGGCTACCGTGCACCAAAATAAAAAAGCCTTAGGCTTTTTTATTTTGGTTTTATTTATTCTTCGTTGGCTTGTGCTTGTCGCAACACTTTGACATAGGCCTTCCCTTCGTCTGTAAAACGAACCGAACGTGACTTAAAGCGATAAGCTCGGTAAATCAGGCCTCTTTTTTCAAGACGCAATAAATGACGATAAACCAAAGAAGTTGTTTTTATCTCTTCATTGGCACAGATTTCTCGTATGGTAGGTGCGCAACCTTGAGCTTGCATATATTCGTCAATAAAAAGTAAGATTCGATCTTTTCTCGGCATAATTCCTCCTTTCCGCAAAACAGTCTTCACTGCTGCAAATTCGTAAAAACCGATAAGCTACTGCCTCGTCAGCTTTTTGTCCAATTAATACACTGAAAATCTATTGTTCCTCTCTCTTTTCCCATTCTTCCAACGAGTTAAAGTTCCTTTTAAACGCTGGAATTTTCCCCTTAACGAGAAAAACATCGGCAAGCAGCGCTCTTTGTTATTGATTTTATCAAATTTAACAGCAAAAAATAGTAAATTTGAAAATTATTTTCCTTTTTATTGACATAAAAATAAATAAAGGTATTATTTTTTCTTGGAATTTGTTATTCTAAATTTAAGTAAAGGAGGATTTTATGTTAGGGATCGGCTTATTTTTTGTAGGAATTACTTTGATAATCAACGGCTGGGGAAGTTTACTTCACATTGACTATCGTTCACTTGCTTTAATTAATCTTTTTACAGGTTCGTTATCTTTCATTATCAATCTAATCTATATGCTCCAAGGTGCTTATTATGAAGCAGGCACAGGCTTTCTCTTTGCCTTCACGTATTTACTAGTAGGAATTATTTATCTCTTTGGTTTGGATCTACGGATTTATGGAATTTTTGCGCTATTCGTAGCCATCAATACCTTGCCTTTTGCCTGGGTCTCTTGGCAATGGGAGCAAGATCCCCTTTTTGCACTGATTTGGTTAACATGGGGAGCATTATGGTTTTGCGGCTTTTTGGATACGATCGTGAAGGTAAACTTTGGTCGTAAGATTCATTATTTTGCGATCGCTTGCGGTATCTTCACTACGTGGGTCCCAGGTTTGCTGATGCTATTAGATCTCTATTAAACAATAGTGATTATCTCAATGATAATCACTATTGTTTATTTCTAAAAAGTGCTCAATCTCCTGCATCGCCTTCTGAGGACCATTTGTCGGGAAATGATTCTTTAGCTGGCAGGCTTGTTGGCAAATCTTCAGATCTCCAACCTCTGTCAGAGCAGTTTCCAGCTTTTTCTCAGTTACTGGTTTTGTCAGTGCAATTGCATTGCCATACGCCACGCAGTACTGAATATTGCAGCTTTGCTCATAGTGCATCCCGATTCCGATAAACGGCTTCCCAGAGGCACAAGCTGTTTGAACAGTCCCTTCCCCACCATGGATAAAAGAAAAATCGATATGCTCATGCAATAGATGACTTGGCAGATATTCGGTCAGGAACAAATTCTTTGAGACGTTGTGTTTCCCCTTGAGTAGATGCGTAACCGGAGCAATGATCGCTAGTTCCGAACGGTTTCGCAAGAAAGCTAAGATTTTTCGCACCATGCGCGGATTCCCCGAACTGCCCATCGCAAAATAAACGATTCGTTTTCTTTCCCGCCGCTTTTGTTGAATAAAAGTCAACACTTCGTCTGGTAAAGAAGACCCGAGCTTCGCAAAAATCGGCCCAACGATTTGATAGTTTTCTGGCAGCTGCTCTTTCGTTAAAAATAAATCAGGAGTGGTGATGAGATTTAAATCAGCGTCCATCATTCGTAAGCTCGTTTCAGGCATAAAAAGTTTTTCTGTTTGGGCAGCGTGTTTGAATGCTCGGGGCATCCAGCGGGATTTTACCAATTGTTTTCTTGTCCAATACCAAAGTGGTTTCCTTAACGGTCCGAAGAAACGCAAACTAGAAGGGATAAACGCGCTATCTGATCGAAAAAAGGGATCACTCATCGCATAGGGTTTTACGTAGACTAAGGGAATCTGTTTGCTGCGAGCAGATAGAAAGATCGTGACATTCGATCCAGTTACAATCACCTGAGGAGCAAGCTTGTCGACCAGTTTTTTTTCGCTCAGGATACGCGCAGCAACCATCTCTTTGGTGAAGGGATTTTTGAATGAGCGCAGTTGATCTAATTTTATGATCTGTTCCTCTTGTTTTTCTGTCAGAGTCGGCGTCAATAAATGGTACGTAAAACCACTTTCAATGATAAGTGAAGCAAAGGTCTTTGAAAAACCAAAGAACTCACAGTGGTGATTTCCTTGCATTTGTTTAGCGACTTCGATCATCCGTGTCGTTTCAGCCAAGTTGAATACCGCAGGTGCAAAAAGAATCATTGGCATGCAATCCTCCTCATGTATCGAGTCCATCCACTCGTTTCTTTCAAGTATACTAAAAGAGCGCATACTTAGGAGAAGTTTTTTGCAGACCTTCTCGTTCATCTTTTTACATTGTTTAACTAAAAATTTGCTATAATAAAGAAAACCTTTCAAGGAGTAAACCAATGCGAAAAAAAATATCTTCCTTGCAGCTTAGTATATTCTCACGCGGGCTCATTCTCTTTGCTTTCTTTTTCTTGATTCAACAATTGAGGGAAATGGTTGTTTCTGACTTTGCACTTCTTCCTTCTCTGGCATTCATCCAAATTCTCTTGATGATCCTTTCAACCTTTCTCATTAGCAAGTTTGTTAAAAAACGCTCGTGGCGGCAAGTGCTTTTTGGCAGCTACCTATTCATCATCGGCTCGCTGTTTTCTTTCTGGCTAGCAAATAATCCATTGGAGCTGCAAGCAGCTACTCTTTATATGATAGGCGCTTTTTTTGGTGGCATTCTTTGGGAGTATTTGGCACAGCGCTTGGCAACAGATCTACTGGCAAAAGATCATAAACCTCGTTAACAGAGGTTTTTTTCTTTTTCTGATAGAAAAGGCAAAAATTCTTCGTATATAGTGTGAAGGGGTGAAGAAGGTGCAGGATGAAGAAATCATTGAACGAATCAAAAAGAAAGACTATGCCGGCTTAGAAGAACTGTTAGCTGTTTATGGTGATAGCATGCTGAGGACGATTCATAGTGTCCTCTCCCAACCGCATGAAGTGAGCGAGCGCCAAGATGTAGCGAACGAAGTTTTTTACGAGGTTTGGCAAAAGATTGCTGCGTATCAACCTGACAGAAGCCGCTTGATTACTTGGCTGCTTTTGATCAGTCGTAGTCGTGCGATTGACCACAAGCGAAAGTTGAACAAGCGCTCATTGGAAGAAAAACCTGTTGATGAGCAGGAACTAGCTATTGAAGAATCACCTTTAACAAAGGAAAACTTTTTGGGCTTTATTGAAGACCTTGAAGCCCTTGATCAAAGGATCTTTCTGCTCTACTATTTTTATCAGGAATCACCCGAAACCATCGCAGAGCAGACGGACTTAAATGTCTCAGCAATCTACAATCGTCTTTCCCGTGGCCGCAAACGCTTAAAAGAAAGGATGACTATCGATGGATTTTAAACAGTTAGTCTTAAATGAAAATAAATCACTGATAAAAGTAACTGAACAAGAAAAAGCAACAACCTTCGAGCTGTCCAAACAATATGTTTTCTTGCAAGATCTATTAGAGGAGCTTCGGACGCTTTTAGCAAAAGACGAAACGATTCTTGGCTATCTGCCTTTGACGCCAGATGGAAACCTCGCCTTCGCCAACCAAGGGCTTGGCGCCTATGCGTATGCAACAACTGAGAAAGCAAAAGCATACCGTGACATCTTTCATGATACCCGCGGCAATCGTTTGTTGGTTTTCACAGAAACCCGAATGCTTTTTCTGGTCATCATCGACTATTTAGAAAGTAACACCTATTTCAGTTACCCCTATGAGAACATCAAGGCGTTCACCATCAAGCCAAGAAAGCTGATGAAGCACGAATCACCAGAGGATAAAGAACAATTCCATTGGGGCTATTTCGACTTTCAAGCGGGGACGCACATTTTCTCAGAAGTGCTGACGAAAAAAGACTACGAATTATTTACGTCCTATCATGAATCGATCCCTGCACTCAAGAAAATTCCAATTCAAAACAAAATTTACAGAGCAGCCAAATATCAGTATTTCTTGAGTAATTGGCATTTCAGTTTTCGCTTGATGACCATTTTCAACCTGCTCTTCCTGCTGCTGTTTGTATTACTGATTCTCGGATTTTTCTTACACTTTGGTCCACTGAAAGGATTTTATTATAAGGATCTATTGGATATAGGTATGATCATTTCCCTTTTGTATAGTAAGAATATCTTGCCATAAAAAAAGACTGCCGTTCCTTCCTAATCATTTCTTTGATATCAATTGAATAAAGCACCAGATTTTCTACGGAAGAGCACCTCTTGCAGGATTCAAGTGAAAACGAATGCTGCAAGAGGTGCTTTCTTGTCTCGGACTATTGGGACATTCCTAACCGCCCGTTTTTTCATTTCCTTTTGAAATTCTCAGATTTCTTGTGAACTTTTCAGAAGACTCCACTCATAATTTCATACATGCCTAATGAGATTATTTTTTCATTCACGCTTGCTTTTTAGGAAGAAACGTTATGATGATTTTACTTGCTAGGAGGTGTGAAAAATCGAACTTATCGGACATTTGGTCTTTTGGATCCCGTTTTGTCTTTTTCTAGTGATTGGATCGTTTTTCATACAATGGCGGAAACGTTTCGTTTCAACCCTTATTGCAGCGATCCCGTTTCTCTTTTTTATGGTAAAAATATTCAATTATCGGCACTATGAGCCAGATTCTATTTTCATCATCTATTTGGTCGGACTCTTCTTGTCATCGATCTTACTGATTGTTGCTGTCCGTCGGCTTTCAAAAAAAGCCTAAACCTAGGGTTACTAGAAAACAAAGACATTGCTTAAATGAAACCCAGCCTAACTTTAAGGTTCATTTAAGGTTCACGGACTATAGTCAATACGGACATAATAATTTAGAGCCTGTGCTAGCGGAAACTAGCGCAGGCTTGTTTGTTTATTTATAGAAAATAGGACAAATCGCTAGCAGGTGTGGGGTAGGCAAAAATCATTTGTGCCAGTGCTTCTTTCGATAGCTGATTTTCCAACACAAAAACGAAGTGGTTGATCAACTCATCCGCCAGTGCAGAAAAAATCGTGACAGCAACGATTGTATCAAATGTGTCATAAACCAATTTGATTTTTGCCTCTTGATCATTGATTCGTCGATAGGTATACCAAGAAGAAAGATCTATCACCTCACTATGATATTCTGAGGCATTATCGGCAATCTCTTGCTCACTGATCCCGACTCTTGCCAGTTTTTCCGCACCAAAAACTAGTGTAGGGATCAGTGGATAGCGGATGGGCGTTTTCTGGTCATCTATATGCTCGACAAGATAGGCGGCTTCAAAGCTAGCAACAGGCGTCAGTTTTGGCTGCTTTTTCGCTAGCACATCTCCGATTGCGTAGATGTGTGTTTGACTAGTCTGCAAAAACTCATTTACAACGATCCCTTGTTTTGACGTTTCTACCCCTGCCTTTTCCAGTTGCAGCTGATCGCTATTGGGTCTGCGTCCCGTGGCACCAATCACTGCTTCTACGGTGAGAGACAATGCTTGTGTCTGAATTGTATAGTGGTTTTGTTCTTTCATGATTCGCTGTGTGTTCTGGTTAAAGTGAAACGAAACACCTTGGTCCTGCATTGAACGAACCATTTCTGCGGTCAATTCAGCATCAAATCCTTTTAATGGCTGGTCATTATGATGAATCACATGAACTTCAGCACCTGCTGCTTGAGCGATCATCGCCAATTCGAAGGTAATATATCCAGCACCTATGAAAGCAATCGTTGCTGGCATCTTTTCAAAGGAAAGAAAATCAGTACTGTTTTGTAAATGCTCCTTGCCGACGATTGGCAGTACGGCTGGACGCTGTCCTGTCGCAATGATTATTTTTTCTGCTTGAATCTCTTCTGCACCCACGACGACCGTATGGGCATCACGAAAAGTGGCTTGTCCGTAGTAAGTAGTGATCCCTTCTGCCAGTAACCCTTGTTTGGTTGACTCCGGCACACGATCAGTATACGAGCGCTTAAACGCCATCAGTGCCGGCCAATCAATGGCTACCTGCCCTTGAACGCCATTGCCTTGCATACGTTTCGCCTCTGTTTTGACTTCTACGCCTCGCATCAGTAGTTTTTTCGGATCGCACCCGCGATTGGGGCACGTGCCACCCCATAAATCAGCTTCGACGATCGCCACTGTCTTTCCTTTGGCTTTTAACCCGTAGGCAGCAGCCGTACCAGCTGGACCCGCTCCGATAATCAGTACATCCACCTTTTTCATCTGTCTCCTCCTTCTCTTAAAAAAATCCTGCTCTTTCTCTTCCCTTCAAGTATAGCGAATCACGGTCAGCCCACAAAACAATTCGCCTTTAACGGCTCCTGCGAATGATCACAATCATCCCTTAAAATTGCGTTTGATATGGTATACTTTTCTTGTCAGTTTAACGACAAAGGAGAATGAATGACTGTGAGTTTTAAACGTTTTTTTCAGCTCTTTCTTTTTTATTTTCTCTCGATTCTGGTGGCCTATGGCCTGATTGCGTTTCTAGCAGTAGATAATTTTTGGCTGGTCGTCTGTTTGATGACAATTGTCGGCTACCTCACCTTGGGTATCCCACTAACCTTATTGAGTTTAAAGAAGAAAAAATAAGACAACACACAAAGACACCAGCAACTTTCTCTAAGAAGCTGGTGCCTTTCCACATTGATGCGATTATCCTAATACGATCTGGGCATCTGCCAATGCTTTTTCCACTACTTCCATCACCAGCTTGCTATGGGCAAGGCGTTCCTTGACAAAGGCATGATCATTTTCGTGAATGGCTTGTGCAAAACGGGCAAATTCTTCAAACATACGATGTCCGTGAACGCTTTGATCCTGATAGCTTTTTGCCCCATTGACCGGTTCAACGTCATAGCTGGCAAGCACATTCGTCGGCCCGTTGACGATGATCGATCCTTTCGTCCCTTGGATCGTTGAGCGAATCGTCGCTGTCGAATCTTTGGCGCCAATACAAACGACTTTTGTTTGTTCATAGTCTAAAAAC
>Ga0153985_1000119_pt1 | contig 24570 bp, 25 predicted proteins | sample TSGA069MetaG_FD_104715 | JGI IMG/M metagenome (GOLD analysis project Ga0153985, IMG submission 104715) | Attine ant fungus gardens microbial communities from Georgia, USA - TSGA069 MetaG | ecosystem: Host-associated > Fungi > Mycelium > Unclassified | place: USA: Georgia, Alexander Wildlife...
AACAAGTGTGGTGGCGATAGCGGGAAGGATACACCTGTTCCCATGTCGAACACAGAAGTTAAGCTTCTTAGCGCCGATTGTAGTGAGGGGTTGCCCCTTGTGAGATTAGGACGTCGCCACGCTGAATTATTCCGGCATAGCTCAGTTGGTAGTAGCGCATGACTGTTAATCATGATGTCGTAGGTTCGAGTCCTACTGCCGGAGTTCTAAAGACAATCTTTTATAGATTGTCTTTTTTTGTGTGAGCAAAGTATGTAGCTGATTGTTAAAATCGTGCTATGCTTTATTTGAGGTGATGAGAGTTATGTATATAAAAATAGCAGATGAATTGGTCGAGAAACTTGAAAAATATCAAGGCAGTCTAATTGTTCTAGATTTGGATGATGGTGTAGGCCGTTACTCTAAATCTGGCAGCTGTGCATTAAATATTAGTTTCCGTTTGCTGATTTTGGACGAGGAACAAGATCATTCGGATTATACATTAAATGTTGAAAGTAACCTGTGGAGTATACCAATCAAGGAACATTCCAAATTATACTTAGAGGATGAGATGTCTTTAACTTTTGATCCGCGAATGTCTTTAATCAAATTAAAGGGTCCCAGTGGTATGATCGATGGGAACGTACAGATTATTGATTTACGAGAAAAAAAGGAGTGAGCTCAAATGAGCCCATTCCTTTTTTTATTTTGGTCTTTTTAAATCTAAGGTTCTAGCAATATGACTGTAAGTATTTCCTGCCAAACGTGCTGATGGATCAAACGTTAAGGGATCAATATATTCTTTTTCTTGATCAAAGAGGGTTTCTTCAAAATGATAATTTAAGACTTCTAAGATAAACAAATCACTGATAATCGTTTCATCATTGCCTTTGACTGGTATATATTGATGCAGCCGCACTTCAAAACAAATTGGAGCTTCTTGTATCGCTGGAACAGAAACTTCTTGGCTATTTAATAAAGTGAGATCATTATAGTTCATTTCACTTTCTTCCGCAGGCAATGAAGCGGCGGACTGGTTCATTTCATTCAATATATGATCATTGACCAGATGAATCACGCCCTCGTTTTGCTGGAATAAATTGCGAGCGGTATCTTTCATTTTTTGCCCCTTTCGATTGATCGAAAGGCTGACTAACGGTAATTCTTTGGCGACCACATTGAAATAACTGAACGGTGCAGCATTCACTACATTTGTCTCTTGATTAACTGTTGTAATCCAAGCGATTGGACGTGGAATGACACTGCCAGTCAAAAACTTGTAATTTTGTTTAGTAGTTAGGTCTTTTGCTGAATAGAAGAGCATAGCTTTCTCCTTATTAACGTTTTTTATTTGCGTCTGATGTATCGAATGGTCGAACGTATTCTTCGATTTCGTCACGTTTTGATTGTAGATGGGGTGGTAGAGATAAAATTTCTCCAGCATTTTCATATGTTTCATCTTGTAAAAAGCCGGGACCGTCTGTTGCCAATTCAAAGAGAACATTTGGTGCAGCTAAGAAATATTCTGATTGGAAATAAAAACGATCGACAAAACCGGAATTAGGAAATTCCAAGGCATTGATTTTTTCAATCCAATCCCGAAGCGTTTCGTCATCTGCAACGCGTAAAGCTAAATGATGAACATTGCCATAGCCTTCTTGGGCAGGAAGCATATCTGGTTGATCGTCAACCAGGATTGTAGCCCCGTTACCGCCTTCACCTACCTCGAATTGATGCATACTGTCTTCTGCAGCCGTTTCTTCAAAACCTAAAAGATTTTCTAAAACTAATTTCAAATGTTCAAATTTTGCGACGGTGACAATGGTTGGTCCTAAGCCAAAGATAGCATGTTCAGCGGGTACATTGGAATTTTTCCATGGAGTACCCCCAGCAACACCTAGATTTTTTTCATCGGAAACTAATTGGAACCATTGATCGTCATAGTCTTGAAATTCTAAATATTTTTTGCCGAAACGTTCTTTAATCTCGCTATGAACTACATTTAAGTTTTTAAAACGTTGTACCCAATAATCTAGAGAAGCATCGGTCGGAACACGAAAACCGGTCCGAGAGATACTGTTGGTTCCTTTAGTTCCCTTGGGAATTTGTGGAAAATCGAAGAACGTCATATCAGTTCCTGGAGCGCCAGCATCATCGGTAAAATATAAATGATAAGTTTCAATGTCGTCTTGATTAACGGTTTTTTTGATCATACGCAAGCCTAAAATATCGGTAAAGAAGCGATAATTTTTTTCGGCACTAGAAGTCATTGCTGTTACGTGGTGTAATCCGCGAATTTTTGTATCCATAATAATTTCCTCCTAAATTCTTACTAAAAGTAAGTATATGTGTATCCAGTTTTTTTAGCAAGAATACTGTCTTAGGTTGATATTTTAGAAAGGAATCAGTAGGATGGAGGCAGGAGGTAGACGATGAAAAATATTGTTTTATTTGATTTGGATGGGACATTGACTGATTCTAGCGAAGGAATCGTAAATAGTGTCCGTTATATGCTGGAAAAAAAGGGTTTGAAGATTCCTGATGAGGCTACGTTGCATAGTTTCATCGGACCGCCGTTAACGGAAACGTTAAAGCAGCTTTATGATTTGCCTGAGATTGAGGCGCAAGGTGCTGTCGAAGTTTATCGTGAATATTATGCGGAAGAAGGAATCAAGCAGCTTTCAGTTTACTCGGGTATTCATGAATTGTTGACAGAATTATCGGAGGACTACTATTTAGCGGTTGCTACTTCAAAACCAGAATTTTTTGCAAATCAGGTTCTTGAAAATACGGGCCTATCAAACTATTTCTCTGGGATTTTTGGAGCAGATTTGGCCGGAGAGCGTTCAAAAAAAGTGGATGTGATCGCTTATGCATTGGAGCATTTGGCTGAAGCGCCAGCAGTGATGATTGGTGATCGGGAATTTGATATCCTTGGTGCTAAAGCAAACCAGTTAAAGAGCATCGGTGTTTTGTATGGATTTGGAGACCGTCAGGAAATGGTAGCCGCAGAAGCTGACCTAATCGTAGAAAAAGTTGAAGAGCTTTCTGCGGCAGTTAACCAAGCATTTCTAAAATAGATTTAAGACAAAAAAATCCCTCATATGAGGGATTTTTGAGCTGTATTTCGACTTAGTACCAACCGTTTGCTTGCCAGAATGCTTGTGCACCTTCCCATGAACCATAGCGAGAAGTTACGTATTGATCAGCTACACGTTCTTGGTTCGCTGCAGAGTAGTCACCATTCAGGTATGAAGCAGATAATTGGTAACGTCCAATGTATTGACCGTTTGTAGCCGTGTATGAACCGCTAGATTCACGTTGTGCAATCCATTCTTTGGCTGAGTTTGTGCTTGCAGGTGTTGCTGTTTCAGCAGCAGCGGCTTCTTGTTGCACAGGGGCTGCTTGTTGCGCTGTTTCTTGAACAGGAGCGGCTGCTTGTGAAGTTTGTTCTGTTTGAACAGGAGCAGTTTGTTCTTGAGCTGGTGTCACTGTCGTATTCCCTTTAGCATCTGTATCGATGGTTAAGTTTTGACCTTCAAAAATCATATCAACGTTAGAAATTTTGTTTTCTTTTGCGATTGAATCAACTAAGCTGTTGTCACCGGCAAATTTGATTGAGATTTTTGATAACGTGTCACCTGATTGAACAGTGTAGTTTTCAGCTGCATGAGCTTCATTTGTTCCTAGTGCAAATACTGCACCAGCTGTTAGTAAAGTCGTAAGTACAAGAGTTTTTCCAAATTTCATTATGTAAATTCCTCCAAAAAAGTTTTTAATGTAAATCAGTCATTTCGACTACGAGACATACTTTACCATCCTTCTTCATGTCATGGGTTATAAACCAGTGACAAGACGTTACAATGAAATGTATAAATGTAACAGAAACTGACTGAAATCGAACTTTTGAAATACTTAATCTCTTTTAAGAGTAACTGAAAAAGGCTCTCTACTAAGGTATTTATGCCCTGTTTTGGAGTGTTCATTTTTGAAAGCGCTGCTTAAAATTGCAATGTTGAAACGTGGTTGTAAAATAACAGAAAATTGAGGAAGTAAAAAATCGGGAATTTAGCGGGATATTTATTAAGAAAAGTTAAACAGACAAGGATTAAGTGAGGTGCAAGATGAAGGTCACAATCAAGGAAATCGCGCGGTTAGCAGGGGTATCAGTTACAACGGTCTCCCAAATTCTTAATCAAAAGGGCGGCCGCTTTAGCGAATCAACGAAACAAAGAGTTTTAAGGGTGGTTGAGGAACAACAGTATTCTCCCAATTATTTTGCTTCTAATATTATTGCGCAAAAATCGAAGACGATCGGAGTCATCGTTCCTGATTTTTCCGAACAATTTGCCTCAGCGATCGTGAGAGAGATCAAGTGTCAAGTTGAAAAACAGGGATATTACCTGATTATTTGCGAATCAAATCATGATTTCCATAAAGAGCAAGAACTATTAAATCAATTGGCAAGGATTGCGGTAGAAGGTATCTTCTTATTTACACCTAATGATTATAGTCAGGAAAAACTCTTCGAAAAAGGCCGTTTTCAAAACATCCCGGTGATATTTGCTGACCGAGGACTGAATGAAGGCTACTATGGAACCGTTAAGATTGATGAATATTCTGGTGTCTATCAAGCCGTTGACTGGCTTATTTGCGAGGGACATCGCAAGATTGGATTGATTATGGATAATTCTGAACATTATCATCTAGGGGAACGCTACGAAGCCTATCAACAGGCTATGATTGACCACGATTTAATAATAGAAGAAAAGCATATCAAACAAATGCCGTTGACCATTGAGGGCGGCTATGAGGGATCTGCTGAATTACTAAGGAAGACGGAGGTAAGTGCGATTTTTTGCTGTGATGATATGTTAGCGATTGGCTGTTATCAGGCAGTCTACGATAGTGGGAAAATTTTGGATCAAGAAATGACTGTTGTTGGTTTTGATGGCGGCGAAGTTACTCAGATCGTTCGTCCGTAGATCAAAAGTGTTCGGCAGCCTTATCGAGAATTAGGAAAGGCTTATGCTGAAAAGATCCAAATGGCAATTGACCAACCAGAACGAAGAATGGATGATCGCCTCTTTCATGTGACGTTCCAGACTTAATTATAATAGTAGAAAAAGCGGTAGATACATATAATCAACTTTTTTTTTACAGCGTTTGAATTATTTTAAAGATATTTTTTCGTGAATTAACTATCGGAAAATACTGAATAAAGGCACTTGTTAATTAGTAAAGCTAGTATTTCACAAAAAAAGCATAAAAAATTAGACATAGGCCATTATTTTTTTGGTAGAATATGATGGTAGTGAAAAGTGATAGACCTTCTAAAACAACAGGGGTAGTTGCCTTGGGATGAATCAAATTTAATCAGGAAAAGTGAGGATGTTTTTTTTGAAAAGGCGTGGGGAAGATTTTTTTCAGGATAAAACGAAAAGAATCATTATTATCTGTTTGGTAGTTTTACTGATAGTTGTTAGTTTCTATTCGTTTAAGAGTGTCCATTACGCAGAACGGTTATTGCCGAAAACTAAGGTAAATAATATCAATGTAGGCGGATTGACGGTTGATGAGGCGAATGAAAAAATAAATACTGAATTAACGGAAGCTTCCGTTGCGATTAAACTTGACAATAAGTTGTGGAAGAAAATAAAGCGGAGTGAACTTGGCTGGCAGAAGGATCATGTGGATGCGCTCTCGAGGATCAAGCAGCAACAAACTCCTTTTGCATGGGGCATAAATAATTTATTAGGAAGCCGCCATCAATTAGCTAGTACGTATGATCAAGATTATGTTAATCAGTTAGTCGAAAATTTGGGGACGGAGATCCTTCAAAAAAATATGACTCGTACACCAACAACGAATGCGAAGATTGAATGGCGTGATGGCGATTTTGAGATTGTTCCAGAACAACAGGGCGATACGATTGATGTTGCTGCAGCTCAAAAGGCGTTAATCAAGAATCTCGAAAGTGGGAAGCAAACAGTAAATGCGGAAGATTATTATGCGCAACCGATTTTGACGAAAGAGGATAGTCAGTTAAAGAAATTAAAAGACAAAATGAGTCAATTGGCCAAGGTGGAGGCGTCCTATACAATCAACGGGAAGAAAATTACCATTTCTCCAGAAGAACTTGGCAGTTGGTTAACAACGAATGAAAAAGCTGATGTACTGCTTGATCAAGAAATGGTTACAGCGTATGTAACCAACTTAAATACGGAACACAACACTGTTGAGAATTCTACATCTTTTAATAGTGCGAGACGTGGAGAAGTTTCTGTTCCGGCGGGCATTTATAGCTGGTCAATCAATATTCCTTCAGAGGTCGAAGCTTTGAGTGCCCAGGTCCTAAAGGGGAAAAATTTCAGCCGTACTCCGATTGTAGAGAGTGAAGTTCCTAATGTGCAGACGACACTCGGAAATACTTACGTGGAAGTGGATCTTCAAAATCAATATATGTGGTACTACAAAGAAGGCACGCTTCAGTTCGAGACAGATATCGTCAGCGGGAAGCCTTCGACACCAACCCCACCAGGAGTAAACTACGTGACAAGCAAGTCAACGGATCAAATTTTACGAGGGTTGAATGATGATGGGTCAAAATATGCAAGCCCGGTACGATACTGGATGCCGATCGATAAAACGGGAGTTGTTCCGATTGGCAATATGCTTACGGTGGAGATTTGTGGTTATATCGTGGCTCACATGGCTGTATTAACACACCGCCAGCAAAAATGGCTGAGCTTTATCCGATCTTAGATGTAGGAACTCCGGTACTAGTTTTTTAATTCGTAAATCCAATAATAGTCAAAGTGCTGACCGAGGTGTCAGCACTTTTTTTTTCGTTAAAAATGAAGTGAAGCGAATAAATCTAACATCAATTCTAGAACTGGTATTAGATTTTTGTGTTTTTAAATGAGTGATCATAATGAAATGAAGAATGGTAATCAACTAAAGTAAAAGACAAATCCATAAGAATCACTGAAATATCAACGATTGTGTAAGGTTCTGACGATTTTTAATTATTTTTTATTGACAAACTTAAAAAAACCACCTTACTATTGGTTTGTGGTTATAACCAGTTAGTGTGAAGGAGAATCCCATGGAAAATTCTTTTAAAAATAAAGCTTTGTATCACCAGCTTGTTGATTTATTGAAGGAACGGATGGAAACTAGCATGATTCCTCATGATAAACTGCCATCTGAACGAGAATTGACAGCTCAATATGGAGTTAGCCGGACGACGGTTCGTTTAGCTCTGCAAGAATTGGAAAGTACCGGGTATATTTATCGCCGACACGGAAAAGGTACCTTTGTTTCTGATATCAAGAAAGACGCTGCAGATTTAGCGGGTGCTTATAGTTTTACTGAACAGATGAAAAGCCTTGGAAGAAATCCAGAGACCAGGATCTTGTCATTTGAAAAAGTCGAGGCGGATAAATTTATTTCTCAGCACCTCAATCTTTCATTAGGTGAGGCCGTTTTCAAACTGAGTAGGCTGCGAATCGCTGACCGTGAATCATTAATGATCGAGGATACCTATTTGCCGGTGAAATTTTTTCTGTCATTAAATGACCAGCTTTTACGAAGTAAGCCACTCTACGATCTTTTTACTGAGGACTTTAATCAAACGGTTCGATTAGCAGATGAGGAATTGTATGCCAGTATTGCCTCAAAGGACGACGCAAAACAATTGATGATCCCAGAAGGGGCGCCAGTCCTCCATTTAGCTCGTCAAACCTATAATATGAAAAATGAAATTATCGAATTTACCCTGAGTGTCGCTCGTGCGGATCAATTTCATTATCAGATTCGCCATATTCGAAATAGTTAGGAGAGTTGCAGCATGTTTACTGTAGCAAAGGAAAAATTAGAAACGTTGGGCGCAGAAATCACGATTCGTGAGATTCGCCAACAGCCAGAATTATGGGAAGAAACGATAGCACTGTATCAAACAGTGCAAGCAGAATTAGAGGATTTCTTAACAGAAGTTAGAAAACAGGCGCAAGGTAAACGAATACGAGTGATTTTTACCGGTGCGGGAACTTCTCAATATGTAGGTGATACAGTGGTTCCTTACCTGCGCAAACATGGAAATGTTCAAGAATTTAGTTTTGAAAGTATTGGTACTACAGACATTGTGGCAGAACCAGAGGAATACTTGATCAAGGAAGAACCAACTTTGCTCGTATCATTTGCGAGAAGTGGGAATAGCCCGGAGAGTTTGGCAGCCGTTGAGATTGCAAACAAAGTGGTTGATACGATTCACCATCTGTCGATTACTTGTGCGGAAGAGGGACAATTGGCTCAAATCAGTAAAAAAGATTCGAACAGCTTTTTATTCTTGATGCCGGCGCGTTCCAACGATGATGGTTTTGCGATGACAGGCAGTTTTTCTTGTATGACGTTGGGCACATTATTAACATTCGACCAAACAGATCTAGCAGAAAAACAAAAGTATGTTGCAGCATTAAGCAAACTAGGTAAAGAAGTTCTTGCTCGTGAGAATGAACTCGAGAAAATCGTAGAACTAGATTTTGAACGAATCGTTTATGTTGGTTCAGGAAGTTTAGCAGGATTGACACGGGAGGCGCAATTGAAAATTTTAGAGCTGACAGCAGGAAAAATCGCTACAGTCTTTGATTCATCGATGGGCTTCCGTCACGGACCGAAATCATTCATCAATGAAAAAACGATTATGTTTGGTTTTGTTAATAATGATTCGTATACCCGTGATTATGATTTGGATGTCTTAGAAGAAGTTCGTGGAGATGAAATCGCTTCCGGTGTTTTTGCAATCACTCAACCTGGCGACCGGAATTTTTCTGGCGATAAATTTGAATTCGTCGCTGACGCACAATTATTACCAGATGGTTATTTAGCACTGGCATATGTCATGGTAGCTCAAACAGTAGCGCTATTAACATCTATCAAAGTGTCAAATAAACCGGATACACCATCACCAACAGGCACCGTTAACCGCGTGGTAAAAGGTGTAACGATTCACGAATATAAGTAGGACAACTGGGAGGAAGAGACATGCTTACGTTAACAGCAGGAAAAAAAGCGGCAATGGACCGCCTATCGACAAAAGACGGAATCATTAGTGCTTTAGCGATTGACCAACGAGGCGCATTGAAGAAAATGATCAAGGCGCTGGATGCAGAACCGACGGACAAACATATTGAAAAATTTAAGGAATTAGTTTCTAGTGAATTGACTCCGTATGCGTCCTCGATTTTATTGGATCCAGAATATGGGTTACCAGCCGCAAAAGCACGTCATGATGAGGCAGGATTATTGCTGGCTTACGAAAAAACGGGTTATGATGCGACAACGCCAGGACGTCTTCCCGATTTATTAGCCAATTGGTCTGTATTACGTTTAAAGGAACAAGGGGCTGATGCAATTAAGTTCTTACTATATTATGACGTGGATGAAAATCCAGAAATCAATCAACAAAAACATGTTTTCATTGAACGATTAGGCAGCGAATGTGCAGAAGAGGACCTTCCATTTTATTTAGAATTAGTTTCTTACGATGCTAAAAAGGGCGATGTAGCTTCAATTGAATATGCAAGAGTGAAACCCCATAAAGTTAACGAAATGATGAAAGAATTCTCGAGACCGCAATACAAAGTAGATGTATTGAAAGTCGAAGTACCGGTCAATATGAATTTCGTTGAAGGCTTTACAACAGGTGAAACAGCTTATACGAAAGAAGAAGCTGCTAAATATTTCTTAGAACAAAGCCAGGCAACCGAATTGCCGTTCATTTTCTTGAGCGCGGGAGTTTCTACAGAATTGTTCCAACAAACGCTGGTCTTTGCTAATGAGTCTGGCTCAACCTTCAATGGTGTTTTATGTGGCCGTGCAACGTGGAAAAATGGCGTGAAACCGTTCATTGAATCAGGAGAACCGGCTGCTCGTAAATGGCTCGAAAATGAAGGTCGGAAAAATATCGAAAGCTTAAATAGCGTTTTAGCAAAAACAGCAAGCTCCTGGCATAGCAAAGTGCAAGTAGTTGAGGAAGCTGTCATAAAATAGGAGGCGATCTCGTGATAGTAACTGTAACGATGAATCCTTCAATCGATATTTCCTACCCGCTGGATAGATTGAAAATTGATACGGTCAATCGAACGGATCAGGTGACTAAGACGGCAGGTGGGAAAGGATTAAATGTGACCCGCGTGATCCATGATTTAGGAGGGGATGTGCTTGCTACCGGTGTTCTTGGTGGATTCCATGGAGGCTTTATCGCAGAAGAGTTAAATAAAGCTGGAATCAAACAGGTATTTACACCTATTAAAGAGGAAAGCCGAGATTCAATCGCCATTTTGCATGAAGGCAATCAGACAGAGATTTTAGAATCTGGCCCGACTGTCTCAAGTGAAGAGCAAATCGCTTTTTTGAAACAATTTGAAGAGCTGCTTGAGCAAACGGATATAGCAACCATTTCAGGTAGTTTAGCAAAGGGATTGCCACAAGAGTTTTATCAAACGCTCATTCAAGCTGCTCAAGAAAAAGAAGTGAAGGTGCTTCTTGATACTTCGGGTGAAAGTTTGAAAAAAGCTTTAAAAGGTCAAGCAAAGCCTTATTTGATCAAACCTAATTTAGAAGAGCTAGAAGCATTGCTGGAGCAAAAATTTTCTCTTGAACAATTGGATGACATTCAAACGGCATTAGAGCAGTCTTTATTTGCTGGAATCGAGTGGATCGTTGTTTCATTAGGTAAAGCCGGAGCGATCGCCAAACACAAAGGCACATTCTATCGAGTGACGATTCCAACAATTAAAGTCGTTAATCCAGTTGGGTCTGGGGATTCAACAATTGCGGGGTTTGCTTATGTGCTATCTGAAGCGATGCCGCCTGAGGATTTGTTGAGGATTTGTATGGCAACGGGAATGGCTAACGCTCAAGAAAGAACGACAGGCCATGTGAATCCAGTTAATGTGCAAGAGCATGTCGCAAAAATTGCTGTAAAAAAGATCGAGCGTTAGCTCGATCTAAACGTTAAGTGTTTTTTGAAACTAGCTCAATTTTGTAGAAGTTCCACTTTTTATAAGTCTCGACATATTCTAGTACCTGCTGCGTGTCTTTTCGCTTAGTCACTCGAATTTGCAGGACTGTCGGTTCTTCAGTAGGGATCTGTAATTTATCTGCCTCTCTATCAGGAGTAGGAAATTTGATCTCGTTGGTCTCTGTAAAATCTTCTTCGTTCATATGGATATTGTAATCCAATTTAAAGCGTTGATAGATCGAATTATAGTGGCTCAATTCTGGATAGTTTGTGTTCACATATTGTTCTGGCAAATAAGTTCGATGATACATGTAAGGGATATCTTCCGTCGTGCGAAGTCGCTCGATACAGCAATAGTAAGCGGTATCCGGCAGACCTAATCTGCTCAAAAATTTAGGATCATTTCCGCGAACAATCGATAAGACCTGTACTTGATCATGGCTGATCGGAAACAATTCAATGTCGGAAAACTCAACCAATTTTCCTTTGCGTGCTCGTGAAACAAAGGAGCCGCGGCCTTGCTGCCGAACTATAAAACCATCCTTTACTAGATCATTTAGTGCACGGATGACAGTGATCGAACTGACTTTGAACATTTCAGCTAATTCAGCTTCAGTATAAAATTTGTCGCCGTTTTCAAATTTGCCGGAAATGATCTGTTGTTTCAGCTCGTCTTTTATGAGTTGATATTTTGGTATTGCCATACTATTCCTCCAAAAAATGAATAGGGACTAAAAATTTCATTAGAAAATTTTGATTCCCTCTATGGCTTGATTTTAACACATCGTGGGAGAATGAAAAGGATTGACTTTCTAAACGGAATAAATTAATATATTAATATATTAAAAACGTTTTCAATAAGGAGTGAGCACTTGAATACTTTTGAGATTAAGGAAGACTTTCTTTTGAATGGTGAACCATTTAAGATTTTATCTGGAGCAATTCATTATTTCCGTGTAGATCCTTCAGATTGGTACCATTCACTTTATAATTTGAAAGCTTTGGGCTTCAACACCGTCGAGACTTATGTCCCCTGGAATTTGCATGAACCAAAAAAGAACGAATTTCATTTTGAGGGCATTTTAGATTTAGAACAGTTTTTAATGACTGCTCAAGATTTAGGGTTATATGCAATCGTTCGACCATCTCCTTATATTTGTGCAGAGTGGGAGTTTGGCGGTTTTCCAGCCTGGCTTTTAAATGAGCCAATTCGTATACGTTCGGATGAAACCGCTTATTTAAAACACGTTGCTGATTATTATGACGTATTGATGAAAAAAATAATTCCTCATCAATTTACGAATGGCGGCAATGTTTTAATGATTCAAATTGAAAATGAGTATGGTTCCTATGGAGAAGATAAAGCGTACTTACGCTCAATCCGCGACTTAATGAGTGACAGAGGTGTTACTACGCCCTTCTTCACATCCGATGGTCCTTGGCGGGCGACGCTGAGAGCTGGCAGTATGATTGATGAAGATATTTTGGTCACTGGAAATTTTGGTTCTAAGGCAAAAGAAAATTTTGCATCAATGCAGCATTTTTTTGATGAACATGGTAAGAAGTGGCCCTTGATGTGTATGGAATTTTGGGACGGCTGGTTCAATCGATGGAAAGAACCGATTATACAACGTGATCCACAAGAACTGGCCGAGGCAGTGAGAGAGGTTTTAACCCAAGGCAGTATCAACTTGTATATGTTTCATGGCGGGACGAATTTTGGGTTTATGAATGGTTGCTCTGCTCGAGGTGTGATTGATTTGCCGCAAATCACTTCGTATGATTATGGCGCACCGTTGAATGAACAAGGAAATCCAACGGAAAAATATTTTGCATTACAAAACATGATTCGAGAAAATTATCCTGAGATTCAGCAAATGGCACCTTTGATTAAACAAACAATGGAAAAGAAGGCCATTCCGCTAACCGATAAAGTCAGTCTGTTTGCTACGTTGACTACTATCAGTGAACCAATTCAATCGAAATATCCCCAAACGATGGAAGAGTTGGGACAAAATACTGGTTACTTGCTTTATCGAACGATGATTGAAAAGGATGCACAAGAGGAAAGAGTGAGAGTGATCGACGGCCGTGATCGCAGTCAATTTTTTGTAAACCAAGCGTTGCAAGCAACACAGTATCAAACCGAAATAGGTGAAGATATAAATATCTCTATGACGCAAGAGAACAATCAAATCGATATTTTGATTGAAAATATGGGAAGAGTTAATTATGGACACAAGCTTTTTGCAGAAACTCAAAAAAAAGGAATTCGCACTGGAGTGATGGCAGATTTACATTTCATTACAAATTGGGAACAGTATTGTTTGCCGTTAGATTCTTGTGAGGCTGTTGATTATTCGAAAGAATGGCAGCCAAATCAACCGAGCTTTTATCGCTACGAAACTACTTTGGAAGAAATTGAAGATTGCTTTATTGATTTATCTAAGTTTGGGAAAGGCATTGTTTTCGTTAATCAAACGAATATCGGCCGTTTCTGGGAAGTTGGACCGACACTTTCGCTGTACATTCCTAAAGGATTATTAACTAAAGGAATAAATGAAATCGTTATCTTTGAAACAGAAGGTACGTATCAACCAGAGATCCAGTTAATTAATGAACCACTATATAAAGAAATGAAAGAGGGATAAACATGAGTATTATCGGAGTAAGAATTGATGGACGCTTAATTCACGGACAAGTAGCAAATTTATGGACGACGAAATTGAATATTTCGCGCATTATGGTCGTTGATGATGATGTTGCTCAAAACGACATCGAGAAAAGTGGATTGAAACTCGCAACACCGGCTGGGGTAAAGCTTAGCGTGTTACCAATTGAAAAAGCTGCACATAATATTCTAGCTGGAAAATATGATTCTCAACGTTTATTGATCGTTGTACGTAAACCTGATCGTCTATTAAAAATGGTTGAATTGGGTGTACCGATTGAAGAGATCAACGTCGGAAACATGTCACAATCAAGTGAAACTCGTTCTATCACGAAATCAATTAATGTGGTTGATCAAGATGTAGAAGTGTTTAACGCGCTGAATAATAAAGGCGTTCGTTTAATCGCTCAAATGGTTCCAAATGATATAGCAGAAGACTTCATGAGTCTTTTAGCGAAATAGGAGGATACAAGAATGGATATCTTATGGTGGCAGATCTTATTATTAACATTATATGCAGGGTATCAGATTTTAGATGAGCTTCAAATTTATTCTTCACTAAGTGCGCCCGTTTTTGCCGGATTATTCGCCGGATTAGTAATGGGGGACTTAAAAGCCGGACTTATTATTGGTGGTAGTATGCAGTTGACTGTTTTAGGTGTTGGAACATTCGGCGGAGCCTCAAAAATCGATGCCAATTCTGGAACAATTTTAGCGACAGCTTTCTCAGTAGCTTTAGGGATGAACCCAGAGCAAGCAATTGCAGCGATCGCAGTACCTGTAGCCAGTTTGATGATTCAATTGGATATTTTAGCCCGTTTTGCCAATACGTTCTTTGCACATCGCATCGACAAATTGGTTGATGAAATGAATTATAAAGGGATTGAACGAAACTTCTTAATGGGCGCTTTGCCATGGTCATTGTCTCGAATGATCCCAGTATTTTTAGCTTTAGCTTTCGGCGGCGGTTTAGTTGAAAAAGTTGTAGCAGTTTTAAATGGCGATTTGAAATGGTTAGGTGACGGATTATCTGTAGCAGGCGCTGTTTTACCAGCAGTCGGTTTTGCAATTTTATTACGTTATTTGCCAGTCAAAAAACATTTCCCTTACTTGATTTTAGGCTTCACTTTAACTGCTTTATTAGGAACAGTTTTTACGAACATGCAGTTATTAGGAACAGGAGTAGCCAGTGTAGTAAAAGATTTCAGCGGCATCTTCAATGCATTACCTATGTTGGCGATCGCGTTAATCGGTTTTGCTTTAGCAGCAATCAGTTATAAGAATGGGCAAATGATCCCAAATGCGCCAGCGCCTAAAAAAGATGATGCTTCCAATGATTCAGATGAAGGAGAGATCGAAGATGACGAAATCTAATTACAAGTTGACGAAAGAAGATTTTAAGCAGATCAATCGGAGAAGCTTGTTCACATTTCAGTTAGGCTGGAACTATGAACGGATGCAAGGCTCAGGCTACCTTTATACGATTTTACCGCAATTACGTAAGATTTATGGTGACGATACTCCAGAATTAAAAGAGGTAATGAAGACGCATACACAATTCTTCAATACATCAAACTTCTTCAATACGATTATTACTGGGATCGATTTAGCGATCGAAGAAAAAGAAGGAATCGGCGGTAAGCAGACGGTTTCAGGGCTTAAAGCGGGTATGATGGGACCATTCGCTGCAATCGGAGATTCAATCTTTGCTGCGTTGATTCCAACGATATTCGGAGCGTTAGCTGCGAATATGGCGATCAATGGAAATCCAACGGGTATATTTATTTGGATCGTTGCTCAAATCGCGGTCATGATTTTCCGGTGGAAACAGCTAGAGTTTGCTTATCGTGAAGGGATTTCATTAGTGACAACGATGCAGCATCGGTTGACAGCCTTAACGGACGCGGCAACCTTACTTGGAGTATTCATGGTAGGCGCGCTCGTTGCAACAATGATCAACGTAAAATTTTCTTGGGCTCCTAGCATTGGTGATGTGACTCTTAACATGCAAAACAACTTAGATATGATCTTGCCAAGATTGTTGCCAGCAGGTATTGTGGGCGGAGTTTATTGGATGTTAGGCAAAAAGAACATGACGTCCACTAAAGCAATCTTTATCGTCTTGGTTGTTTGTGTCGCCTTATCAGCATTAGGTGTGATTTCTAAATAATTTGGACAGACCGATAATTTTGATTTGATACATTACAAGAAGAACTAGGAGAAAATGAATGAGCAAAAATTTAGTTTTAGTCAGCCATGGACTCTTTTGCGAAGAATTAAAAAAGAGTACAGAAATGATCATGGGACCTCAGGAAAATATTTATTCAGTAGGTTTACATCCTTCAGAATCAGCAGAAGATTTTCGCATTAAATTCGAATCAGTGATTGATGAATTAGATGAGTTTGTTGTACTAGCAGATTTAATGGGTGGAACGCCTTGTAATGTTGTTTCTCGCATGATTTTAGAAGGGCAATCCATCGATCTGTATGCTGGAATGAATATGCCGATGGTCATTGATTTCATCAATAGCGAACTAATTGGGACAGAGATGGCCTTGGTTGAATCAGCCACAAGCAATATTTGTCATGTCAATGAACGAATCAACAGTGATGACGACGAAGATGAATAACTTAAAAAGTTAATACTCAAGAAGTGCCAGGGAATTTTTCTCTGGCTTTTTCTGACTGTAAAAATGCCATTTTAGTATGGTATGCTTGGCATAAAGCAAGATGGATGGGAGAATTAGAGTGGATTTTAACGAGAAGCTGAAGCAATTACGTCAAAATAAGGACTGGACACAAGAAAAATTAGCTGAGAAATTGTTTATTTCAAGAACGGCAATTTCTAAGTGGGAGTCTGGAAGAGGATTCCCCAGTATCGAATCTTTAAAAGCAATATCTCAAGTTTTTGATATATCAATTGATGAGCTGCTTTCTAATAGTGAGTTGATCTCAATCGCGGAAAATGATAAGAAAAAGCAGCAGCAAAGATTTCAACATCTGTTGTTAGGTATTTTAGATTGTATGACTGGATTGCTGATTTTTCTGCCGATTTTTGGTCAAGCCCGAGGAAATCATATTGCCTTTGTTTCGATGTGGCAATTGTCTCCTGAGACAGCAGCACTAAAGACTATTCTTTCAATTTTAGTTATTTTAACTACGTTGTTCGGTGTTTATGAAATCATTTTTGTAGATAAAGGTCAGAAGTTAGTGATACGTATTTCTTTGATGTTAACATTACTAGGCACATTAATCTTTATCCTGACAAGGCATCCCTATCCTTCAGCATACTTGTTAATAATTTTAACAATCAAAGGTGCAATCCTATTAGATAAGCATTGATACGCATCGTCACATACCAGTGACGGTGCGATTCTTTTTGTACATAGACGATTCTGATATTTTTTGGATAGCCTCCAATATAAAAATAGTTAGGAGAAAAAGTCTATGAATACAAAGCAGAAAGCATTGAGGAAAATGATCGGGCTATTTATACTTTTTGTTTTATATACGATGAGTTTAAAATTTATCGATGTACAAAAAGTTGGACCACAAAATGCTAAAGTAGGTTGGGCAACGATCAACGAATATTTTTTGGCAAAAATCGGGAGTAATCATCTGTGGTGTCAAGTAACAGAAATTTTGGGTTTCTTTCCATTAATGATCGTTGGGTATTTTGTTGTTTGCGGATTTTGGCAATTAGTTCTTCGCAAGAAAATTTCATTGGTTGATAAAGAGATAGTTTTTTTGGGTTTTCTTTATGCAGGAAGTGCGGCAGCCTATGTTTTTTTTGAGAGAGTGATCATCAATTATCGACCGATTTTAGTAAACGGGCAATTAGAACCCTCATATCCATCGAGTCATACGTTTCTTGCGATTACGGTTTTACTCTCTGCTTTTTATATACTCTATGAACAGGGGAAGATAAAAAGAATCGTGTCGTATCTTTGTTTGATTGGAATGATTATTCTTGTCGGAGGAAGAGCTTTATCTGGAGTTCATTGGATCACAGATATTTTTGGAGGAATTCTTTTGAGTATCTTGTTTGTTTCAATTTATCTCTCGACACTTGAAAATAGTTCAGATAATAATAAAAAGGAACGCTGATTTATCAACGTTCCTAGGAAGCCACCTGTCGGACTTGAACCGACGACCCCCACCTTACCATGGTGGTGCTCTACCAACTGAGCTAAGGCGGCATAGTTATTTAACACAAGATATAGAATAGCGAAATAATGGCTATTTGTCAACAGCTTGACTATAGAAAATCAGATGGGAAAAGACTCGAGCTAATTATTTATAAACAAAATCGTCGCTACTATGAGGCAGTGACGATTTTGTTATATAGCTGGCCAGCGAAGTCATTATAACCCTTTGGTTGATTCCAAACATTTGAAAGTAAGATAATCCCATTTTGTCCATCCTTAGAAAAATTAGCGATAGTTTCAAAACGTGCCTTAACACCTCGAGTATGGTAATAAGTCGTCATACTATAAAGTCCGCTAGCATATTTTTCGCCTGGATAAGTATGCCATAGTTCCGTACGGTCTTGTTTCGTTAAAAACTGGTCATTGTAGAGCGCTTGAAAGTAGGTATACAGATCTTTTGCGGACATAAAGACATTCCCGGTTCCTAATTCGTCCGCATATGAGGATGCTGTCGTTGGTGCGTATACAGGCCCAGCATCACCTTGTAAATAAGAGAGTGCTTGTTCTTGATTCGTTTCCGAATAGAAACTGGTTTCTGTTAGCCCCATCGGTTCTTTCAAGAATTTATCAAACAAAGAATTATAGTCAGTCTGATAAAGCTGTTCTAAAATTCCTGCCAGCAAAACGTAGTTAACTGGTTGGTAAGAGTAGCTAGCACTTTCTGCTACGGTTGTTTGACGAACCGTTTCTGCTAGGATCTCTTTTGTATCCGTAGTATTGAGTGCATTGATCTTTTTTTCATCAATCCGTAAGCCGGAGCTCATATTTAACATGTCCTTAATCGAAATGCTTTCACTATTAGGAATTTTTGGAAAAAAAGCACTGAGTTTTTCATTTAGGAATAATTTTCCGTCTTTAATCGCCTGCATAATTAGATAAGCGGTTTGTCCTTTTTGAACAGAGCCGATGCAATATTGTGTAGCAATCGTATTTTTAATTCGTTTTGCTTGATCTTTCCAACCATAGGCCTTATTCAAGATTATTTGTCCATGTTGAAAGACTAAGGCTGTTCCGCTAAAATTTTTTTCAACTAGCGCTTGTTCGATGCTGGCTGAAATAGCATTTTTTGGTTCTATTGCTTGTTTAGCTGTCAATTGAGTATCAATTTGTGGTAAGCTATCGAAATTATTGTTTGCAGCACTTTCTTTTTCTGCGGTAATCTGTTGATTATGAACATGATCAATGTACATTCCACTTACTGCCAGAATAATAATTAAAAGAAGGGAAAGGCTGATTTTCAGTTTATGATTTTTTTTCTTTTGATGAGCTCGTCTTGGCATAATATTTCCTCTAGTCTGTGTATTGTAGATTTATCAATATGCTATTCAAATCATGGAATTTATGATTGCACGATGAAATGAAAATTGATATTATAGTAGAGTATTCTTCCAGCATAGCTCAGTTGGTAGCAGCGCATGACTGTTAATCATGATGTCGTAGGTTCGAGTCCTACTGCCGGAGTTGTTAGAGACAATCATTTGATTGTCTCTATTTTTTTACACCTAAAAAATGAATTATTTGTGAATAAAGTCGTTAAATGTAAGAGAAAATTTGAGGATTGCATGACCTTTTTTTAAAACGGGTACTATTCCTTTGAAGCATAAAAAAACCTCGTTATAATAATAGTAAGGAGGGGTACAATGAAAAAACGCGATGCCTATTTTGACAACGCAAAACTTTTTTTGATGATATTAGTTGTATTTGGACATTTTTTACAGCCATTTGTAGATGACCATCCTCTATATAATGATCTGTACTATTTTATTTTTACTTTTCACATGCCAGCGTTTATTTTGATTTCAGGATATTTCGCTAAAAGCGGACCTAAGCCGATTATGAGCTTAGTAAAAAAAATATTACTTCCCTACATCTTTTTCCAACTCCTTTATTCAGGGTACTATACGTTGATTGGACTGCAGGATTCTTTTAGTTTAGACTTGGGCATACCTCAATGGTCACTCTGGTTTTTAATGAGTCTATTTTGTTGGAATATTTTACTGCATTTAACAAATGTTTTTTCTGTAAAACAAGTTTTGATTGGCAGTGTGATTGTAGCACTATTAATTGGCTATTTCCCAATTTTTGATCGATATTTAGCACTTCAGCGCACACTGACTTTTTTCCCCTATTTCATGGCTGGGTACGCGATGCCAAAAGGATGGATCGAAAAATTAAAAACATATCCTAAAAAATGGATCGCCTTTCTTTTATTTAGTGGCTTGTTTCTATTTATTCAAGGAAATGATTTGATTAATAAATATTGGGTATTCGGCTCCAAACCGTATGAAGATTATTTAAACCATCCATTACTTGGAGGACCGCAACGTTTGATTTTTTTTGTAGCAGGATTGACTGGGATTATTGCATTCTTAATGCTCGTCCCAAGAGAACGTCACTTTTTCTCTAATTGGGGAAAAAATACTCTTACGGTCTATTTGCTCCATGGGTTTTTAGTGAAAGGATTACGAGCGCTTGATCTGGACACTGAAATTAGTTCATTAGAACTACTGCTATTATTTATCGGGAGCATGTTGCTGACCGCATCATTATCAAGCAAGCGAGTTGGTCAGTGGATAGAAAAAGGGAAACAAGTTTTACAGCCAAGCGTGTAAACTAATTGTCTCTTTGCCTCATTAAGCGTAAAATGTTGGGCAAGGAGGCGTTTTTTTATGTCAAAAATTACGAATGAACGAACTCAAGCTTTTCGAAAAGCTTTTGAAAAAAATTCTAAGCAAATTGCATTGCAACGAAGCGTGGTTAAAAATGGTATTCGGGCCTCAGCAGAAAATATGCAGACGCATGTTAAAAATACTCCGGTTTTCTCAATTGACCTTGCAACTGGAAAAGTAGCTAATCAAAAGCAATCCGGGCGCTGCTGGATGTTTGCAGCATTGAATACCTTTCGTCATAAACTATTGACGACATTTCAGTTGAAAGACTTTGAACTTTCACAAAACTATACTTTCTTTTGGGATAAATACGAAAAAGCGAATTATTTCTACGAAAATATTTTGAATACAGCAGAACAGTCTGTGACGAGTCGTGAAGTAGCGTTTCTTTTGCAGACGCCACAACAAGATGGCGGACAATGGGACATGATTGTTTCACTTTTCCAAAAATATGGAGTGGTCCCAAAAAGCGTGATGCCGGAAAGCAGCAATAGTTCAAATTCACGCGACTTAAATAATTACCTGAACAAGTTATTACGCAAACATGCGACCTTGCTACGACAAATGGTAGCGGAAGATGCGACACAGGAAGAAATTCAAGCGAATCGTGAAGCGATGTTGCAAGAGGTTTACAATCTTTTGGCGATTTCATTGGGGACGCCACCTGCAGTTTTTGATTTCGAATATCGTGATGACGAAAAGAAGTATCATTTGGATCAAGGTTTAACGCCTCAAAGCTTTTACGCCAAATATGTAGGTGTAGATTTGGATGATTATGTTAGTATTATCAATGCTCCTACCGAAGATAAACCATTTATGAAGTCCTATACTGTTGATATGTTAGGCAATGTGGTCGATGGGAAACAAGTAAAATATTTGAATCTTAAAATGGATGATTTTAAAGTGTTAGCAATCAAACAGTTAGAACAAGGTGAATCAGTTTGGTTTGGCTGTGATGTCGGTCAATCGTCAACGCGCGATAGTGGTATTATGGCGTTAGATGCTTATGATGTAGAAGATTTGTTTGATGTCGATTTATCGATGACTAAGGCAGAACGTTTAGATTATGGTGAAAGTCTAATGACGCATGCAATGGTACTAACAGGTGTGGATCTGATTAACGACCAAGCCGAAAAATGGAAGGTTGAAAATAGTTGGGGCGAAAAAGTTGGTGAGAAGGGCTTTTTTGTAATGAGTGACGAATGGATGGATGAGTACACGTATCAAATCGTTGTTCGTAAAGAATTTTTAACACCGGAACAATTAGCTGCTTTTGAAGCAGAACCAACTGTCTTAGCACCGTGGGACCCAATGGGTGCATTAGCATAATAGTGAGAGACCTGATTCAAGAATTCTTCTTGCTTCAGGTCTCTTTCTTTATTTATAAAAGAAAGCAGTTGGTAGTATGAGAACAATCGTTTCATCAATTATTAATTCGGCTATGAAAAAGCGCTTTCTTTTTTGATGTGCTATACTTTTAGCAAAAAGGAGGTTGGTTGAATGTCTAAACATTTAGCTGTTCGGCATGCTGAAAACATACGGGAATTGGGTGGTTATGAAACAAAAGACGGGAAAAAAGTTGCTCATCGTAAATTGATTCGTTCTGCTAGCATAAACCATTTAGATGCGCAAGATAAACACTATTTAAGCGAATATGGTATCAAAAAGGTTGTGGATTTTCGTTCGCTTGAGGAAAGGACTGCCCAGCCTGATCAAGCGATACCGAAAGCAACGAATATTTTTTTACCGATTTTTCCACTCGAGGAGACTGAGACGGCATCGGCTTCACCGAAAAAAATGATGCAGCGAATGCAGGACGGCGAGAATGCTTTGCAGCAGATGGTCGAAGTCTATAAGCATTTCGTAACGGATCAGCACATTCGCGGACAATATCGAAAATTCTTTGATTTAGTGCTGGATAATTATGAGGAAAATCAAAGTTTGCTGTTTCACTGTACAGCGGGGAAAGATAGAACTGGGTTTGCGGCGATCCTGCTATTAAATTGTCTAGGTGTGGCTAGCGATACGATCGTGGAAGATTATCTGGCTACGAATCGCTATTTGAAGAAGGTTGTTCAGGAGATGTATAAAAAGGCTGAGCTTGCAGGTGTGCCAGCTGAGTCGTTACATGGAATCGAAGACATGATGTCTGCCAAAGAAGTCTATCTACAAACCAGTTTTGAGGAAATCAAAGAAAATTATGGAACAGTCGAACAATTCATTCATGATGGAATTGGTATATCCTCTCACGAAATCAAAGATCTGCAAAAAATCTATTTGTTATAAGGAGCTGACGAAATGGATGAATTGCTGAATTATTTAAACATGCAATCGAAAGTAATACCGATCGGCGGCGGTGATATAAATCAGGCATATCGTGTGAATGATGGAAAACAAGATTACTTTTTAAAATACCATCCGCAAATGTCGGCTGATTTTTTTCAAGCTGAGGTTGATGGTTTATCCGAATTGGGAAATGCAGTGCGAGTCCCCGAAGTATATCAACACGGAAGCTATGCGAATGCAGCGTATCTTTTGATGGAATGGATCGAGCCTGGAGAAGGGGATCAAAAAGGTTTAGCTAACGAACTCAGCAAACTGCATGAGATCAAAGCAATTAAATTTGGTTATAAAAGAAATAATTTTATGGGACTATTGCCGCAGATTAATCCGCATTCGGCTGATTGGTGGGACTTTTATTTCACCAATCGATTAGAGGTTCAAATCAAAATTGCTAATGGCAGAAATCATTGGACGGATCGACGAGAAAAAAATTATCAGTTATTTAAAGAGTGGGTTTACCAAAAATGGGGTACAATGTCTTTTGAACCAACTTTGTTGCATGGTGATTTTTGGAGCGGCAATACCTTCTTCGATACACAAGGACAGCCGGTGTTTATTGATCCGGCCGTTTCCTATGGGCATCGAGAAATGGATATTGCCATGTCGCAGCTCTTTGGGGGATTTCGTCAAGAGTTTATCGATAGCTATCAAGAAATTTTACCAATGCGTGAGGGTTGGCAAGACCGACTAGCGATCTATCAATTCTACTATCTGCTTGTTCACCTGAATATGTTTGGAGAAAATTACGGAGAAGCAGTAGATCGTGTCTTAGCTTTAGGAGGAAAATAATTGGGAAAAAGATACACCATTAACCACGAAGTCGCATACTATGAGTGCGATATCAATCAGAACATGACGTTTCCTGCATTGTTGAGTGTGGCTATCAAAGCATCGTCCGATCAAAGTGACGAAATGGAGCGGGGAACAGAGTATATTAACATGTTAGGCATTACTTGGGTAATCACTCAAACGGAAGTAACGATCAAACGTTTGCCGCAGGTTGGCGAGAAGATTACAATCGTGACCGAACCGACGGAGTTCAATCGTTATTTTTGTTACCGAAGCTATTGGGTTTATGATGCGAATGAAACCGAGCTGCTGAAAATCGATATGTCCTTCGTATTAATGGACATTGAAAACCGAAAAATGAGTAGTGTTGATGCCAAACTGATGGCTCCATACGAATCACCGCAGGTTAAAAAAATTCGCCGCTGGCCGAAGATTGAAAAAGTCGAGGGAGATCAAAGAAAATTGTATCATGTGCGATACTATGATTTAGATAGTAACCATCATGTGAACAATGCGATGTATTTTAACTGGTTAATCGATGTGCTAGGCTATGACTTTATGACAAAGTACGATCCAACTTATGTCAATGTTAAGTTTGACAAAGAAGTTTTGTACGGCAATGATATCGAAAGTTTTTATGAAATCATTGAAGAAGAGGAAGTTAAAACCCGGCATGAGATTCGTCTAGGTGATAAACTTGCATGTGAAGCGAATATATTATGGCAAAAAAGAAGTTAAATCGAGATTATCGATTTAACTTCTTTTTTTTATTAACGACTTCAGTCAGTTTCGCTCGCGGTAGCGAGTGAAACAAAAAAACCGCGCGTTTCTACGCGTGGACGAAAAAGCTTTAGCGTTAAAAACTCCTTTCGATATACTAATAAG
>Ga0153985_1000120_pt1 | contig 24290 bp, 17 predicted proteins | sample TSGA069MetaG_FD_104715 | JGI IMG/M metagenome (GOLD analysis project Ga0153985, IMG submission 104715) | Attine ant fungus gardens microbial communities from Georgia, USA - TSGA069 MetaG | ecosystem: Host-associated > Fungi > Mycelium > Unclassified | place: USA: Georgia, Alexander Wildlife...
GACTCCCTTCAATTCCCAGACTGGCTGGTGAAGCTCTTGGTAATAGCTTACCATTTCTTGGTCAGATGACAAACAAATGACTTGATAATTTTGACTAAATTGCTGTAATAATTTAGCGAATTGGTATTTTCGCTGATGGTCGTAATGCAACCAGCCGTCATCAATGATCACTGGACACAATGGATGCTTTTGCTGCAATGCAAGATAAGCAAAACGAAAGGCCATCATGACCTGATCTTTCGTTCCTGTTGAAAGATTGTAAATGCTCAACTGGTTGACAGTTAACACTCCTTCTGAAAAATCTAAACAGCTATGAGCTTGATTAGTCAACTCTTGAAAATAGCTTGTCGCCTGTTTTAATAGTTCCGGCAATTGCTGTTCTGACAACTCAGTGGCTATATCTTGTAATAATTGATTTTCTAATTTTGCTGTCGCATAATCCGTCGTTAATTTTTCAACCAGCGCTCGTTGCTGACTCGCCTGCTGGTAAAGGCTGTCTAATGTACCGTCGGCTTGCATTTGTTGAATCTGCAAACGCGAGCGTTGTTCCTGCTCCTGTAAGTGATGCAGCTGTCTTTCGCCCGTTTGAATTTCCTGGTGTAAAATACGCAAGGCTTCTTCAATTTCTGCAAACGTCGTCTCCTGTTCATACAGCGGAGCGACACTCTTTGTTAATTCATTTAATCGCGCTTGCTTTTGGCTTACCTCTGATTCCCGTTGTAAAAATGCCGGAATCTCTGATGGGTACGCCATTTTCAAACGTTCTAACAAGGATTGATGCTGATCTAGCAACTGCTGCTGTTGCTTTTGTGTCTCATGAATTCGTTGCTGAAGAACAGTATTTTCTTGATAGGTTTGCGCAAAACGAATCTGCTCCATCTCATTAGCAAAGTGTTCCAGTGTTGAAAGTTTTTCTGATAGATTTTTTCCATGCAGCGGTAGCCATTCTGTTAAAAACTCAAATTGCAGTTCCTGCTGCATCAAATTCTGCCGCAACAAGGCTTGCCGTTGTTGAAGTTCCAAATTTGTCTGAAGCTGTGCAAGATAATTTTGAGCCCGCTGGTTTTCTTGCACAACCGCAAACTCATTTTCACCACTGGCTAGGCTTCTCTGATGCAGCTCATTTTGGATCTGATCAAATAAATGTTGCACTGTTCGCTGCCCTTTGGCGACCTTGTCTGTCATTTCCGCAACTTGACCTTCGTAAACATCCAGTTGACCAAGTTTCTCCTGCCACGCATCTTTGTTTGTCGGTTTATTTTGTTTCAATACGCCGTCAATACCACAAGCCGCTGCTGCCACGATCAAAATATAGCGTAACGGTGCAGGTAGTAAAACTGCTGCTATCACTCCTACACCAGCTGCGATAAACAACCATGGTGGATTCTTTTTCCGATGGAACAACTCAGGATGCTTTTGTTCATAATCATTGAGACTGGCTTCTGCCTGATCCCGTTGTTCTTTGACTAGATGCAAACGAATCCTTTGCTCTTCCAGCTTTTTTTGCTGTGCCTGTAACGGCGCGAAAAGCTTTTGAACTGCTTGTTCATCAGCAAATGGCCGTGGCGGGCTTTGTTGCCAATTTGTCGGAATATCGCCAGCTTGTGCTAGTTTAACTGTGATCCGCTGTTCTTCATCCAGCATTCGGGCAATCGCGACTCTTTCAGCCAATAACTGCTGGATTCGATTCTCATTCTCTAAATAAAAATAGTAGCGTGCCGATTCTTGATTCCCGCTATGCTGCTGTAAAGCTGTATGCAGCTTTTCTTGTTCTTTCATCAGTTGCTGATATTCTTGATAGAACGTCTGAAGCGCCGATTGCTCTTCTTCACTAGCTACTAAGCGTAGATCTGTTCTCTGTAACTCTAAAAACTCCGCATAACTAGACCAGTTCATGCGCTGTTGTTCCAAAACTAACTGTCGTTCCTGCAAATTCCGATTCTTTGCAGCTTGTTGCGTTACTTGTCGTTTTTCTTCATCAGCCTGGCGAACAAGCTGCTGAAACCCAGCTTCTTGCGCTTCTTTCTCTTTGATCTTTTGCTGCAGGTTTTGGTAATTCTGCAACGCTTGGTTCAATGGTTGTTTCCGTCCACGAGGGCGATAAATACCTTCGTAATTCGTTTTCAACCGCATACGCTGCTCGAATAATTCATTGCTTCCGGATAGACCTAACGAAATCAATGCCTCATGAAGATTCTCTTCACTCAGCACATCCAATTGTTGAAGCTGTTCTTGTTGAAAGGTAAAAACTTGTCGAAAGAGCTGTTGATTCAAAGGATAAAGTAATTTTTCCAGCAAATCTTCTTCCCCTTGCTGCCCATCTTCCAACCTGACTTTGGCTTTGCCCTTGTTTTTGGCTTTATACCGTTCGATCGTCACCGTGCCATAGGTCGGATGAACAATCAGTAAGCGCCCGCCAAAACCACTGCCATCATTCGGCGTATAGTCCTGTCCTTTTTTTCGTTTCGCAGGAAAACCAAATAAAATCGCTTGGATAAATTGATACAACGTTGATTTCCCAGCTTCATTCAACCCATAAACTAATTGATTCTTTGCTTCAAATAGGAAGGTTTGCTGGCGCCATTTGCCAAAGCTCGTGATTTCCGCTTTTTTAATCCACATCGGCATTCCTCCTGAAACGATAGCTCTTCGCCATTTTTTCTTCTAACAATGATATCGTATCTACTCTAAATTCTTGATCCATCAATTTATGCAGCTGCGGATTTTGTTCTAATTCACTTAGCAGTTCGCTAAAAATTTCTGGCGGTTGATACGTCTGGATTAGCTGATCAACCAAATTTTTATCAACAGCTAGGTATGGCCGCTCCGTCGGTAATTCTGCCAACGTCAATTGCCAGAGACAAATATCTTGTGGTACTTCTTCCTGTAAGGCCTCTAACAATTCCCCAGAAGCTACTTGATAAGCCAATTCTTCACCTAAATTTTCTGTATCGCTAAATTCCAAATGTAATAATGTTGGCATCTCTGCTGATAAACGGCGAACCAATGGAAAAATCTCTCTCGGCTGGCGAACCTTCGCCAAAGACAATGTCTGCTTCTCCCAACGAACGGCTTCAACAGAAACTGGTGTAGGAAGCAATTGATTTCCTTGTCTCTCTACTAACGTCACCCCTGCTAGATTCATTTCTTTTTGCGTATGGCCCTGAGGCGTTCCGGGATAAACTACATATGGCTGCTGCGATAAAATTTGCGGAACATGGATGTGGCCCAACGCCCAATAATCATACCCCTTTGCTGATAGCTCACTTAACTGAAATGGCGCGTAAGGCATCTGACCACCATGATACATGCCGATTTGAAAATCAACATCCCCTTTACGAGGAAATTTTTCAGCCATCACCGTTTCAATCGTAGAATGCTGATAACTAAAACTCGTAATAGCTATCCGCTCACCTGTAGGCGTGGTAAAATTTTTCGTTTCGACTTCTTCGTCGTCGAACAGCTGAATATTATCTGGAAAAGCAAACCAATACCGGTCAGCTTGATAAAAATCATGATTGCCAAAATTCATAAAGACCGGAATTTCAGCTACGGCTAAACGTGCCATTTCTTGAAAGAAATAACGTTGCGTTTTTAACGTGGGGCGGTTTTGATGAAACGTGTCCCCGACCAGCAAAATAAAATCGACAGCTTCTGTGATCGCGATATCTACAATATTCCGCAGCATTTTCTGGTTGGCTGTTGCCAACTGCTTCTGAAAATGCTCTGGCACGATAGTCAATCCTTCAAAGGAACGATCTAAATGCAGATCGGCCGCGTGTAGGAATTTCATTTTTTCTCCTCCTAGTTGTCGCATAAGAACTATTTTTAATGAACCAAATTTTTCAATACTAGTTATTGAAAAATTGGACTAGTATCCAATCTCACTTATTTTACCATAAAAAAACGAAAACTTGTTCGTATTTATAGAGTCCTTTTTGAAAGCAAATACTCGAAAAATTGGCAAAATTCAATTAGAATTAATGTACCTGAATAGGAGTGAGTTTATGAACAAAGATGAACTGATGAAAAAAGCCAAAGAACTATTGAATGAAGGCAATCTTGAAAAGGTCAAGGAACTTATCGAGGATCATAAAGATGAGTTGGGCGAATACTATGAGAAAGCCAAAACGCTACTTAAGTCTGAGAAGATCGATGACTTGATGGCACGTTTCAAAAAATTCTTTTAACAAAAAAGGTTAGAAATGTTGCTCAAAAGAGCTGCACTTCTAACCTTTTTCTATCCCATTTGATTGAGAACTTCATAAATATGGTCAGCAGTCTGGCCTAAAGACTGGACCTGATTGGTATTCGCTAATAAAATGATGAAGGTCAACCCCGTATGAGTAAAGGTATTGATCGTATTGAATCCGCCTAAAACGCCATGACTGGAATAACTGCCTGGGTTCACATAAAAGCCCATTCCATAGGTAGATGAACTGCCGGCAGTCATCATTTTATTTTTTTCTACCTCATCGATTAATTTTCCCTGCATCAACGCTTGATCAAATAAATAGAAATCGGTGGCCGTAGTATAGATATCACCAGCCCCAAACAATTGCGTGAGATTAGGTAACTGCGCTTTTTCTATACGTCCATTTTTTTCCTTATAGCTTTCAGCTAAATCAGTCATCGCTTCATCACTTTGATAAAATCCAGTATTTTGCATATTGGCCGGTTTAAAAATGTGCTCTTGAATATATTCTTGAGCCTTTTGTTTACTAACCTGTTGCAGGATATATGCCAGTACAGCATAATTGCTATCCGAATAATGCCACGTTCCTATCGCAGAATCACTGCCTGCCGCTTCGATTTCTTGAATGATCTGTTCCGGCAAGATTGCTTTACTGCCTTCTGTTCGTCCAGCCAACCCGCTTGTATGATTGAGCAGATTCTTTAGCGTAATTTGTTGTCCATTAGGAAAATCCTTCAAGTATTTTATAATAGGATCTTCAAGCTTCAACTTTCCCGCCTGTTCTAATTGTAAAATCGCGGTTGCAATGATTGCTTTTTGTGCTGATCCAATGTAATACCTTGTTGTCGGTGTATTTTTGATTTGCTTCTCTTGATCCGCTAATCCATACGATTGATTCAGAATTACCTTGCCTTTGCGAACTACCAGAGCCGTTCCCGAAAAATGCTGATCGACCAAAAAGTTATCCAGTTCTTTATTTTCAGTCGCCGGTAAAACAATTGCTGCTTTCTTTTCCGGCTTAACGTCAGTTTTTTTAGTCGCGTTTATCGTTGTTTCACTTGTTGACTCTTGCCGTTTATTGGCATGGAGCTCTAACGGGTGACTACGCCAAACGAGCAAACACCCTATTGCCAGCAACAGTATACCGCTACCTATGAGAATCCTCTTTTTCATTCTTTTCTCGCCATCCTTACGACATGAAGTATAGCAATTTTCTAGATAAAAAACGTTAATTTGTTTCTATCTATCATTTTTTCATTCGTTGCTTGTAAGATTCTTGTAAGCTGACAAAGTACAAAAAAAGCCGCAACGTTTAAAAACGTCGCAGCTTCTATTTCTGATTAACCTTCGTACAATTCACGAATTGGTGTCATAATGATGCGGTTCAAGTCGTTGATGATCACGCTGAAAGCTTGTTCTTTCACCATTAATTCGTTGATCAATTCTTCTTGTTGAACTTTTTCAGCTAAAGCTTGTGCTTGTGCAGCATCTTCATCGCTGAAATCTTCACCGCGCATTTGTTTTTCTTGCAGGCTTTGTTGGAATGCTTGGAAATCTTTGAAAGCAGCATAAGCTGTTTCATTTTTCTTTAGTTCCGCGAAAGCTTCTTCTAATGATTTAAATTCTGGTAGTTCACGGATTTCACGTTCTAATCCGTTCGCTGAATCATAGATGTTTGCCATTTTTTTATTCCCTCATTTTCTATAAAAGTTACTTTTCTATTGTAACATGAATGGAAACGGGTTCACACCCTAATTTCCTGGTTGGTACTGCCGCCACAATTCTTGGCCTTTTTCCTTCAATTTATTGGCGCCATCTTTGGCTTTTTCAAAGAAGTTCGCCGCCCCTTCACTGGCTTTCCCGCCGATGTCTTTCAGCTCTTCACGCCATTTGCTTGTATCTGAATTTTCTGCTCCTTGATTCACTTCATCAGCAGCCACGACTTGTCCGCCCGTTGCATAAGCATCCGCGACATCGAAAGAGTATTGACCAGCGTATGGCAAGATCGATTCCGCTTCTGCTTTAAAGACTTGCCCAACTTCCGATCCACTCGTTCCACTTAAGTAATGAGTCTCACTAACTTTTTCAAAACCTAACCAGGTAGAAATCACGACATTCGGCGTGTATCCAATAATCCACTGGTCATTGACTTTGCTCGCATCAAAGTTGGTTTCGGTCGTGCCCGTCTTACCTGCAACAGTAAATCCGACTGGTGCAGCTTGAGCTGCCGTACCGTTCGAGAAAGTTCCTAAGAGCATGCTGGTCATTGCATTGGCAACTTCCTTTGAAATCACTTGCTCATATTTTGGTGAGCTATTGTCTTCGATGACAGCACCGGTTGAATCAATGATTTTCGTAATTAAATGCGGTTCATATACTTTTCCTTCATTCGCAAAAGCGCCATAAGCCGCCGCCATCTGCATCGGTGAAGTTCCTTTTTCTAATCCGCCTAAAGCCAAGCCGTAATATTTATCGGATTTGCTCAAAGGAATTCCAAACTCTTGAGCCTTATTGTAGCCTTTATTCAAGCCAAGTTCATGTAATAGCCAAACTGCCGGTAAATTCAAACTTTGAGCAACCGCTTGGTACATCGGAACTTCCCCTTGATAGGTGCCGTCATAATTTTTCGCGTTATAATAAGATTGTGGTTCATCCTTTAGCACACTGTCAGGCTTGTAGCCGGATTCTAACGCAGAGGAGTAAACACTTAGCGGCTTCATCGTAGAACCTGGCGAACGCTGCATTTGTGTCGCAAAATTGTAGCTACGGAAAATATGTTCGCCACGTCGACCAACTAGAGCTTGAACGCCACCGGTTTTCGGATCCATCGCCACTGAAGCAGACTGCGGCATTACCCCGTCTGCAGCATTCGCTGGGAAGTTTGCATTGTTGTCATAAACGGCTTCCATTTGCTTTTGATAATCCTGATCCAGCGACGTATAGATTTTATAGCCCTTATTCAACAAATCCTTCTCTGACATTCCGTAGCGTTCTACAGCTTCATCGATGACCGCATCGAAGTATGAAGGGTAACGATAGCCTGCATCAGCCGAAGAATATGTGTCGTTCAGCTCTGAACCAAGATCGACCGCCTTCTCTTGACCTTCTTGTTCTTTGGACAGCTTGCCGTTTTCTACCATCACCGAAAGTACGGTATTTCTGCGATTCACTGCATTTTCTAAATTATCAATCGGATTATAAATACTTGGTCCCTTCAGCATCCCAACGATGGTAGCTGCTTCTCCAATTGTCAGTTGATTGGCATCCACACCAAAATATTTTCTCGCTGCATCTTGGACGCCCCATACACCATTGCCAAAATAGGCATTGTTCAAGTACATCGTGAGAATCTGATCTTTATCATATTTCTTTTCAATCTCGATTGCCATAAAAATTTCTTTGGCTTTACGTTCCAGCGTTTGATCAAGACTTAAGTACGCATTTTTAGCCAATTGCTGTGTCAAGGTACTTCCTCCACCAGTAATATGACCAGAAGTCACCAGCCCTAGTGCCGCCCGCGCAATCCCCTTGATATCAAAACCATGGTGGCTATAGAAGTTTCGGTCTTCTGTAGAAACGACAGCATCTTTTAAATAAGGAGAAATCTGATCGCTTTCGACATAGGTCCCTTTTTGTCCGTAGAGAGAGCCTGCTTGTTCATTTTTTTCATCATAGATCACCGTCGATTGTTTCAAGCTGGATTGCAGCGTCTCCACATTGACTGATTTTGCTAAGAAAAATAGATAAACACTCATCACTAAAACACCTACAAGTGTTAATAAGAGCAAGATTTTATTGATATGATATTTTTTCCAAATACGTTTGCGCCAATGGTGAAAACGAATCAAGTAGGGCTTGATCCATTGCCAAAAAGTTTTTGTACCGCTGCGAAACTTTTGCCAAAAAACGTTTGCACCATTTTTAAATTTGCGCCAAAATTCCTGAAAATCCATTTTTGGTCTCCATTCTATACAAATTTCAGACACAGTGTATCACAAATCATCTATTCAAAGCTTGGGTCTTGAGACGGATGCAATACACACTTGAGAGTATTCTAGCATGGGGTATCAAGGAAAAGCTGATTTTTTTCTTAAATATCCGTTAAAAGTGATACAATAAGCCAGTTGATACATTTATTTGACTCGTTGAGGAAAGAAAATAAGCCAATCCCTCTTATATTTCGATATGATCACTCAGCGATAGCCATTAAAATGAAAAAGGAGCAAGCAACTTGATGAAATTCACTATGACTCTGCCTGATCAATCTGCTGAAATGTCTGTCAAAGACCTGTTAGAACAAGAATGGTTGGTCCCTAGAAAAGTCCGCCATTTCCTTCGGACACGCAAAAGCCTTTTGATCAACGGAGAACCCTGTCATTTTCAATCGTTGGTTCACCCTGGTGATGTTATCACCGTCAGCTTCGAAGCTAGCGATTATCCTGAACGAAACTTATTATTAGGCGATAAAAAACATATCGAAGTTCTTTATGAAGACGAGCATTTAATTATCGTTAATAAACCTTCCGGCATGAAGACACACCCCAATCAGCCAGAGGAACGAGACACTTTGCTAAATCATTTAGCTGCCTATTTAGCGCCTGATTTCCAGCCTCATGTTGTCCATCGTCTAGATAAAGAAACGAGCGGAGCGATCCTTTTCGCAAAAAATCCGTTCGTATTGCCAATTTTAGGTCGATTACTGGAACAGAAAAAGATCTATCGTCGTTACCAAGCAGTCGTTCATGGCAATCTTCCAAAAGATCAGACAATCAACAAAAAAATCGGGCGTGATCGTCACGACCGACGCAAACGCAGGATTGATTCTAAAGGCGGAAAATCTGCTATCACTCATGTAATAGTCGCGAAACCATTAACGAATCAAACAGCGATCTTCTGCCAATTAGATACCGGCAGAACACATCAGATCCGTGTGCATTTAGCTAGTATCGGACATCCGCTAATTGGTGATCCCTTATATAGTAAGCATCCGCAGGGACGATTGATGCTGCATGCTTATGAATTGCATTTGTCCCACCCATTTACCAATAAAAAAATAGCTGTTCGAGCTTTGCCGGGACTTTGGTAATCCAAACACAGCGCGCCAGCTGACTGCTAAGGCAAACGGCTTATCCATTTAATTAGATCGCTCAAATAAAAATAAACAAAAAAGCCCAAGTCACAGCGACTTGGGCTTTGAATTATCTTAAATCTTAGTACCAACCGTTTGATTGCCAGAAAGCTTGTGCGCCTTCCCATGAACCATAACGAGAAGTTACATATTGATCAGCAACACGTTCTTGGTTCGCTTCAGAATAATCACCATTTAGGTATGAAGATGATAATTGGTAACGTCCGATATATTGACCGTTAGTCGCTGAGTAAGAGCCACCTGATTCACGTTGAGCGATCCATTCTTTTGCTGAAGAAGTTGTCGCTGCAGTTGCTGCTGGAGCCGCTTCTTGAACGGGTGCTGCTTCTGTTTGTTGAACAGGTGCTGCTTCTGCTTGTTGTGCTGGAGCTGCTTCTTGAACAGGTGCTGCTTGTGTTGTTTCTTGAACAGCTGTTGATTCTTGGACAACCAACGTTTCTTGTTTAGCTGCAGTGTTTGCTTTACCTTCGCTGTCAATTGTTAATTCTTGACCAGCAAAAATCATGTTTACGTTAGAAATTTTGTTTGCTTTTGCAATCGCATCAACTAATCTATCATTTCCAGCAAACTTGTTAGAAATTTTTGATAAAGTATCTCCTGCTTCTACAGTATACGTTTCTGAAGCATGTGCGTCTGTAGCTCCCATCGCTAAACCTGCACCTGCTGCTAATACTGTACTAAAAAGAAATGTTTTCCCTAATTTCATTATGTAACTTCCTCCGATTTTTCTTATGTCTTTTTTCTTCTGTCTTCTTGACTACGAGTGTTACTTTACCATCCTTTTGTATTTCATGGGTAATATTAATGTAACAGTTCATTACAAGATCATAAAACTATGTAACAAAACTTCGATCAGTGTGTCATTTTGAAATATATCACTTTTATTCTCATTAATAAAACCCTAGTGTTCAAGCCGTTTCCAGCCGATATAACTGTTTTACTCTTGTATTACAAAAATTATCTTTAGAAACATTGAAATCTTTTTGTAAAGAAAACCAGAAAAAGCTTTTTGTTCTTTTTGAATTATTTTGCAAATTATTTTTATAGAATTTGAATTCAAACATTAATTTATAACAAAAAAATACCCCGGCTCTGGTAAAGGAGCTGGGGTATTGTGCTATTTGATTCGGAGACGTCGACGCCATTTTCTTGCTTGCGGTCCGACGAGTTTATCAACTAAGCGAAGCTTCAAACTTAAATAGAAATACACCAATCCGCCACTCCCCGCGGTCAATAAACAAATGATTAATGCCGATAATCTTGAAGCTGGATCAAAAGCAAGATAGCTTAATTGCCGAACAACGATCGCAACGATCAACATCACAAGCGTTAAGATCAAGATCAACACACAGCGGCGAAAAGCTAGCTGATAGTTTGCATGTACGACTCTTCTTAATTTCCATAAGCACAAACCGCAAGTTAAACTCAACCCAATAAACGTGGCCACCAAAGGACCATATACTTCCAATAGTTCAATCAACGGCACTTGAATTACCATTTTTAACAGCAATCCCGCCAACCAATACCTCACGGCAATTCGGCTGTGAGAGATTCCTTGCAACGTTGTAGACAACATCATGAACAACGCTGAGACAAGCCCTGTCCAGCAGGCAACCATTAGTACCCGGCTACCGAGAACATCTGCTGAATAAAAGACAGTATTCAATGGATATGCCAATAAGATCATCCCAAAAACAGCAGGAAGCATAATAAAAGCAAATAACTGGATATTCGTATTTACCAGCTTCGCCAGCTCAGGTCTGCGTTTTTGGGTAAATAGCTCCGTCAACATTGGCAAACTCGTCAACGCCAAAGAAGTTCCTAACGCGACTACAACCATGGTCAGTTTATCCGGATTCGCACTGAATAATGCGTATAAATCAACTAGCTGATCATGACTGAAATTCGTATTGGCCTTCATTGTATGAATAAAGGTTACTTGATCGATCAATTTGTAAAAGGTGATTCCGCTCCCCAATAAAATAAATGGAATCGCTTGTCTAACTGTTTCAATTAGTAATTTTTTCGTATCGATCGTTACTTTGTTCAAGCTACGTTCGAGCTGCAACTCTTCCTTGGGGCGCTCTTTGAACCAATAAAAAAGCAGAACAGCGTAAGATCCGATCATCCCTACTGAAGCAGCAAAAGTCGATTGGATCACTGCACTCAAATAATCCCCCTTCATGACCTTCATAATAATGAAGACACTTAAAAGCATATATAAAACACGAAGGGCTTGTTCAACCAGTTGAGAAATCGCTGAAGGCCGCATATCTTGCTGACCTTGGAAATATCCTCGCAGGACACTCATACAAGGAAACGCAACCACCGCAATACTCAGCGCTTGAATCACTGGAATCAGTGCACGTCCCCCACCAGATAAACTGGCTAATAATGGCGCTGTAAAAAACATCACACCACCGAAGACGATCCCCAAGATCGCTGTTACTTGTAAAGCTTTGATAAATAAACGCCGACTCGTTCGATACTCTCCCATAGAATTGTAGCGAGCGACTTGTTTAGCGATCGCCCCCGGCAAGCCCGCCGTTGAGATCATCATGAACAAGGCGTAAAAGGTATAACCCATATTGAATAATCCATTAGCAGCTCTGGCATTTTCTCCCATCCAGGCATACCACGGAATAATGTATATCGCACCCAGCAGCCGCGAAAAAATATTTCCCACTGATAGCCACGCTGAACCTTGGATCATTTTTTCCTGATAGCTCAGATCACTTGGTCGTGTCTCTTTCATGGTCTCCTCCTTCAAAATCGTTACCCTTATAGTAAAGCTAAAACACGCTTCTGACAATCACTCTTTACTTTTTCTATTCCTAAGCTATGCTATAATAGCCTAGACTATATATTGGAGGTCTCAACATGCTGACACTTACTCAAATCCAACAAATTCTTGAAAAAGAAAATCTATTACGAGAGTTCATCACGCCGACGCATTGGACATTGACTGCTCCTTTTGACAAAGGCTTTCACAAAATCTCTTATGACTCGCGCGACGTCGATAATGACACCCTTTTTTTCTGTAAAGGGAATCATTTTCAACAACGTTTTTTAGAACAAGCGTTAACTGACGGCTTAACCTGTTACATCGCTGAACAGCCCTATGAGGTGCCAGCAGAATTGGCGATCATTGTCACAGACATTCGCAAGGCATTGGCTGTTTTAAGTATGGCCTTTTATGATTATCCACAGAAAAAATTAAAACTAATCGGAATCACCGGAACCAAAGGCAAGACTACCGTCGCCTATTTCACGAAACAAATCCTAGATATCACGACAAACAAGAAAACTGCGCTGTTTTCCACCTTGAATACAACGTTAGATGGTGTGACCTTTTTCAAATCAAAACTTACAACTCCGGAATCACTGGACTTGTATCGAATGATGGCAGAAGCAGTAGTTAACGGCATGACGCATCTTGTCATGGAGGTTTCTTCTCAAGCATACAAAGTAGCGCGCGTTTACGGATTGCGCTTTGATGTTGGAATTTTTCTAAACATCTCGCCTGATCATATTGGCCCGATCGAACATCCGACTTTTGAAGATTACTTCTATTGTAAACGACAATTAGTCGCGAACTCTCGCCAAGTTATCTTGCAGCACGAAATCGATCACTTCGATCTATTACAAGAGCTGGCAGCCAAACAAAATATTCCCGTCATCACATACGGGAATGAAGCCGCCGATTATCACGTAAAACCGCTGCAACATCCATTAGGGTTTGCTTTATCCAGTTCAAAAGATCGCTTTAAATTAAACGGCGCTTACCAAATCTTACTAGCCGGCGACTTTAATAAAGAAAATGCCGCTGCTGCCTTACTTGCTAGTTCCCTAGTCGGTGCCGATCAAGAGGCGGGTCGTCAAGGTTTAGCCGAAGCCTTGGTCCCTGGACGGATGAATCTGCTGTTAAAAACAAACGGCGCCCGCATTTATGTCGACTATGCCCACAATTATTTAAGTATGGAATCTTTGCTGGCCTTCGCAAAGGAACAGCATCCAAATGGCGAACTTCTCGTTATTACCGGCTCTACCGGAAATAAAGCAGAATCTCGTCGTGAAGGCTTAGGCCAAGCTATCGGAGAATATGCCGATGTCGCTGTATTAACCAGCGATGATCCAAACTTCGAGGACCCGAAAAAAATCGCGGATGAAATCCAGCAAGGAATCCAAAATGATCATGTTCAGGTTCACTTTGAAGTGGATCGTAAAAAAGCTATCCATGATGCCATTTGCAACGCTGGTCCAAACGATGCAATTATTCTAGCGGGTAAAGGAACAGACAAATATATGACTGTCAACGGCGAAGATCTCGCTTACGAAGGTGACTATCATTTAGCAGAAGAATTTATTAAAGACTAACGGGCACTTCCGTTAGTCTATTTTTATACTCCTGCTAATCTTCTCTGCCTCAGCGTAGATTTCTTCGATCAAGCTCTTGACTGGCTTCACTTCTTTAAGTAGCCCTGCAATTTGTCCTGACATAACGATCCCCTGCTGAATATCGCCAGCATCTGCCGCTCGTTGTAACGCCGCTAAAGAAAAAGCCGCACTTCTATTTTCTTCAGTTAAATGATTTTTCAATCCACGGATCGCTCCGCCTTTGTCTTTATGAATCACTGTCGTTGCTGTATCATCAGCTTGTAAAATAGCCTGTTGATAATTTTCGTGAACCGGACATTCCACTGTCGTCAAAAAAGCAGTCCCCATTTGAACGCCTCGCGCTCCTAATACAAAGGCCGCCGCCATACCACGGCCGTCACCGATTCCACCTGCGGCAATAACGGGTATATTGACCGCTTGAGCAACTTGAGGAATCAGTGCCATCGTAGTTGACTCTCCAATATGACCGCCCGCTTCCATCCCTTCCGCAATTACACCATCAACACCTAGTTGCTCCATTTTTTTAGCTAGCTTCACCGAAGGAATCACAGGAAACACTTTGATTCCTGCCTGCTTAAACTGTTCCATATAGGGTTTTGGGGTTCCTGCGCCTGTAGTTACGATCGCGACTCCTTCTTCCACCAACACTTCGACTTGTTCCGAAATGTTTTCCATTTGGAGCATCAGGTTAACGGCAAAAGGGTTATCCGTACGCTTTTTCGTCTCACGAATTTGTTCTCGTAAGTCATCGCCCCTCAGACCGCCGGCCGCAATGATTCCTAGTCCGCCAGCTTCTGACACAGCACTTACTAATGGATAGCATGCAATATGAGCCATCGCTCCTTGAAAAATCGGATACTGGATACCTAGCAATTTAGTGATCGTTTCCATTGAAGTCCCTCGTTTCTTTTTTCTTCATCCTAGCATATCTAGTATGAAAGATGGGGATCAAATTTACGTCGAGAGTTGATAAAAAAAATGCCTCGCAGAAATTGCGAGACATCTTAGTTAGCTTAATTTGCTACGATATTGACTAATTTATTGGGTACTACGATTACTTTGCGCACTGTTTTTCCTTCAATATTTCGTTGGATATGCTCATCAGCCATCGCAAGTTTTTCCAACTCATCTTTAGCTAAATCCACAGCAACCATCACTTTTGAACGAACTTTACCGTTAACCTGCAAAATTACTTCAATCTCGTTTTCAACCAATGCTTCTTCATCATATGTTGGCCAAGCTACGTGAGAGATCCCGCCTTCGTGTCCCAAAATCGCCCAAAGTTCTTCTGCGATATGCGGTACAATTGGAGCAAGTAACTGTACGAAGCCTTCCACGTATTCATAAGTCAACGCTTCAGCTTTATAGGCATCATTTACAAAGACCATCAATTGTGAAATAGCCGTATTCAAATGCAGATGTTCCATATCTTCCGTAACTTTTTTAACGGTTTGGTTATAGACTTTCGTCAATGAACCATCATTGAATGTCGTAATATGATCACGCATCTTGCCATCTTCGTCAACGATCAGACGCCATACACGATCCAAGAACTTCCGCGAACCCTCCAGGCCGTTTTCACTCCAAGCGATTGACGCATCTAATGGCCCCATGAACATTTCATACATCCGTAAAGTATCCGCACCATATTCTTCAACCACATCATCCGGATTGACAACGTTTTTCAAAGATTTACTCATTTTCGCTGGAGCTTCTTCTAATTCTTCACCCGTTTCGACGCTAAACCATTTGCCATCACGTTTTTCTACCTTATTTGTCGGTACTAGAGCGCCGCGGCTGTCACGGAAGCTTTGTCCCAAGATCATGCCTTGACTGTATAGCTTTTGGAATGGTTCATTTGTTGGCACCACACCGATGTCATACAAGAATTTATGCCAGAAACGAACATACAATAAATGCAGCACCGCATGCTCTGCTCCGCCGATATAAAGATCAACTGGCATCCAGCGTTTCAATTTATCATAATCCGCTAATGCTTCTTTATTATGCGGGTCGATAAAACGCAGGTAATACCATGAGCTACCTGCCCATTGCGGCATTGTATTGGTTTCACGACGGCCCTTCTTACCCGTAATTGGGTCGACTACATTAACCCAGTCTTCGATATTGGCTAATGGTGATTCTCCCGTGCCGCTTGGTTTGATATCGGTTGTTTTCGGTAATTCCAATGGCAACTCATAATCTGGAACTAGACCAGTCGTACCATCTTCCCAATGAATTACGGGAATTGGTTCGCCCCAATAACGTTGGCGAGAGAATAACCAGTCACGCAAACGATAACTGATTTCTTTTTTACCATAACCGTTTTCTTCCAACCAAGGAACCATTTTATCGATCGCATCTTGCTTGTTCAAACCATCCAAGAAATTGGAATTGATGTGGAGACCATCGCCAGTGAACGCTTCTTTCTCTACATCGCCGCCCTCGAGTACAGGAATAATCGGTAACCCAAATGTTTTTGCAAATTCATAATCTCGTTCGTCATGGGCAGGAACCGCCATGATAGCACCCGTTCCATATGAAGCCAGCACATAATCCCCAATCCAGATCGGCATTTTTTCGCCGTTTGCAGGATTAATCGCGTAGGCTCCTGTGAAGACCCCAGTTTTTTCTTTCGCTAAATCTGTTCGATTCAATTCAGATTTTTTCGAAGCTTCATCAATATAAGCCTCTACCGCTGTTTTCTGTTCAGGTGTAGTAATTTTTTGTACCAATTCTAACTCCGGTGCCAATACCGCATAAGTCGCACCAAATAATGTATCCGGACGTGTGGTGAAGACCGTAAATGTTTCATCATTGCCTTCGATTTTGAAGCTGACATTCGCACCGATCGAACGGCCGATCCAATTCCGTTGCATTTCTTTGATACTTTCAGGCCAGTCAACTGTTTCTAGATCATCCAGCAATCGATCTGCATACGCAGTGATTTTAAGCATCCATTGACGCATTGGCTTGCGAATAACATCATAGCCGCCCCGCTCGCTCTTGCCATCGATCACTTCTTCATTAGAAATCACCGTTCCTAATTCAGGGACCCAGTTAACAGGCACTTCGGCTTCATAGGCTAAACCTTTCTCATACATTTGTTCAAAGATCCATTGTGTCCATTTATAATATTCCGGATCTGTCGTATTTAATTCACGATTCCAGTCATAACTAAATCCTAATGAGTTGATTTGACGTTTGAAAGTTTCGATATTTTTCTTAGTAAATTCAGCCGGATCATTTCCCGTATCCAACGCATATTGTTCTGCCGGCAACCCAAAAGCATCCCAACCCATCGGATGCAAAACATTGTAGCCTTGCGCCCGTTTCATCCGTGAAATCACGTCAGTTGCTGTATAACCTTCCGGGTGACCAACGTGCAATCCTTGTCCAGATGGATAAGGAAACATATCTAATGCATAAAATTTTGGTTTCTCAGGATCATCTTGGGTATTAAAAACGTTGTGCTTCGCCCAATATTTTTGCCATTTTTTTTCAATCGCCTTGTGCTCGTAACTCATGTTGCTCCTCCTAATATATGAACTTATTTTGATTACATTAATACTATAGCTAAAGATTCTAAATTGAAACTAAAAGCCCATTTGTAGAAAATTTCTACCTGTTTTTGTACGCATACTATCTAACTATACTTCTTTTACTAACAATATATCTTAAATTTTATAATACACCACACACCTTGACTCACTACGAAAAGTTGGACTAGCAGCTAATTCAAAGGAATGAAACATTTTTCCAAGAAGCGGAAAAATGGTCCTACTATCATCACGCCGATCATTCTATTAACTTGCTGAAGAAAGAAGTAGAACTGACAAAAAAAGCCCTACGAAAGCTCAAAAGGGAGCTCTCATAGGACGTTATCAACGTGGTACCACCTATTTTTATCTGCCAGATAAATGGCAGACCTCAAAAGAAATAACGGTCTTCAACCGGATCATACGATCATGCTCCAAGGTAAGTTCGAACCTTCCGCATACACGCTCACAGCACCGCGCGCTCTCTGAAATGCGTTCGTTTCTACTACTCCTCTTCTGGGCAGTAATATTCAAAGTAGTTTCATCTTAGCAGATTCCAAAATAGAATTCAATTGAATTCCCCTTAAGAAATCTTGGAAAAAATTGTACCATGACCGAAACATGATATAATATTTCTGTTTAGAAGGGATGAATCAGAGAGAATAATGAAAAATAAATCAATTTACCAATTAATCGGCAGTTTCACTTTGCTTTTTTTTGCAGCATTGTGTTACATCGTCCGTTTTTACCCGGAAACATTATCCGGTTTTGATCGCGGGGCCATCCATGCGATCCATCAACTCTATCCGCAGATGAACGGCTACTTTTTATGGGTGACAAAATTTGCTAATCCTATCACTGTTGTCATCCTATCCATTGTTTTTGTCGGCTTGTTTTATTTCAATAAACAAAAAATTACGGCACTTTGGCTAGCTTCCAGTATGGTTCTAGTTAGTGGCATCGGTAATCATCTGCTGAAGCTTTTCTTCCATCGGGCACGACCTACAATTCTGCCCCACATGGTAACGGAACACAGTTTTAGCTTTCCCAGTGGACATGCCACAGCCAGCACCTTGCTATACGGAACCTTGATTTTTGTCATGGCTTTGTTCTTTAAGGAAAAAACACCGCGACTGATTGCCCAGATTATTGTCGGTTTATTGATCTTTAGTATCGTAATCAGTCGGATCTATCTTGGTGTTCATTACCCCAGTGATGTTCTTGGCGGAGTCCTTTTGGGAAGCAGTTGGCTATTATTTACCTACCCCTATTACAAACAGAAAAAATTAGCTTATGATCTAAAAGCAATTAGGAGAAAATAAATGACCTTTCAATACAGTGATGATGAAACCAAACGTTATCATTCATGGAATTACGCATTGCGGCAGCAGTTTGGTGGAAAAATCTTCAAAGTTCCTGTTGATGGCGGTTTTGATTGCCCCAACCGTGATGGAACGGTCGCACACGGCGGCTGTACCTTTTGCAGTGTCTCTGGTTCCGGCGATATGATCGTCGCACCAAGTGATCCATTGCCCCAGCAATTCCAGAAGGAAATCGATATGATGCATCAAAAATGGCCTCATGTGGAACAATACATCGTCTATTTCCAAAACTTTACTAACACCCATGCACCAGTAGAAGTAATTCGTGAACGATTTGAACAAGTCGTCAACCTTCCTGGTGTCGTTGGATTGTCTGTCGGCACTCGACCAGATTGTCTGCCGCCAGATGTCGTAGACTATTTAGCCGAGCTCAACCAACGACTGTATCTGTGGGTCGAGCTAGGGTTGCAAACAACCTATGAGTCTACAAGTGATAAAATCAATCGAGCTCATGATTATTCAACTTACACCGATGCTGTGGCCCGCCTGCGTAAACATGATATCAATGTCTGCACGCACTTGATTAACGGACTTCCTGGGGAATCGCTAGAAATGATGCGTGAAAATGTTCGCCGGACGATTTTAGACTCTGATGTGCAAGGAATCAAGCTTCATCTGTTGCATTTAATGCGCAATACAAAGATGCTGAGAGATTATGCCGAAGGCCGTTTGCAATTAATGAGTAAAGAGGAGTACGTTTCTGTCATTTGCGATCAGCTGGAGATGATCCCCCAAGACATCATCATCCATCGTTTGACAGGTGACGCGCCGTGGGATTCCTTGATTGGGCCGATGTGGAGCTTAAAAAAATGGGAAGTACTAAATGCGATCGATCAAGAATTGATTCGCCGCGATTCTTATCAAGGCAAATTTGCTTTAAGAAAGGAATTTGGCCATGCTGCAAACAGCTCTGCGATATAGCCATCAACTATTAAAAGAGATCGTAACTGAAGGAGACTACGTCATTGATGCTACGATGGGAAATGGCAATGACACTCTCTTTTTAGCAGAATTAGTCGGGGCAACAGGCCACGTTTATGCCTTTGATATTCAAGAGCAAGCTGTTCAAAATACTCGTGAAAAATTAGCGGATTACGCAAAACGCTCGACACTGTTTCTGGCCGGACATGAAACGATTGAAGAAAATATTTCTGTTGATCAACCAATCCGAGCTGCGATTTTCAATCTCGGTTATTTGCCAAAAAGCGACAAACAAATTATCACCCTGCCAGAAACAACCAAACAAGCCATGACTGCTATTTTGAAACGCTTGACCGTTGGTGGGCGTATGATTATTGTCATTTATTATGGTCATGAAGGTGGAGAAACTGAAAAGAACGACGTCCTGCATTTTTGCCAAGACCTGCCGCAAGAAAATTTTAGCGTTTTGAACTATCAATTTATTAATCAAAAAAATAATCCGCCAATTTTATTATGTGTAGAAAAAAAGAACGACTGATTGAAATCAGTCGTTCTTTTCATTAAACCATTCCAATACACGCTTGATCCAAGTGTCCCAGAATACCCAATCATGTTTTCCCGGTCCATCTTCAAAGGTCACATCGAGCTTTTTTTGTTTCATCTTATGAGCCATGTATTGACTAGCCGGATATAACTCATCCTCTGTCCCGCAGGCAAAGAAAAAGCGTGGTGCAGACTTGCCGCTATCTACTAATTTATCAAGTAAATATAGCGGATCATTTTCTGATCCTTGAATGTGATCAAGCGGCCCAAAAATCCCTTGCCAATAGGCCTCGTTACGCACCAACAACAGACTTTCCACATCAGCCAAAACAACTGCTCCGGATAATGAAGCGACCGCCGCAAACTTCTCTGGCTTCGCCAATCCTAACTTCAATGCGCCATAGCCGCCCATCGACAAGCCCGCCGCGAAAGTTTTCTCCCGTTTGCAGGTAATTTGAGGAAACAACTCATGAACGATTGTCGGTAATTCTTCAGAAACAAAGGTCCAATACTTCATATCATAAGTCGTATCAGTATAAAAACCAAGATCCGTCGAAGGCATCACTACGGCCATCTGATATTCAGACACATACCTTTCAACCGATGTACGGCGCTCCCAAACACTATGATTTCCGCCCATACCATGCAACAAATACAAGACAGGCACATCATTCGTCACACCAACGGTCTCGGTCCCTATTTTTTTATGTGTCGTTTGCGGCAAAATCACGTTCATCGCCACTTCCATTTGTAAAATATTCGAATACACATTCACTTGTAAAAAAGCCATTCAGTTTGAGCCTCCAGTTCTATTATTCTTCGTTTAGTTTAACACTTCTCGATTGTTTGCCAACCATAAAGCTGAAAACTAGTGCGAAAATAATTAATAGCAACCCCGCAAAATATACCCAATGCAAGCTGTCAAAGAGAATTTTTCGTAGCTCTATTCGCAAGCCAGATTCGATCTGTAAAGCTGTATGAGGATTGATCAAACGATTCATGATATCCAAATCAGCGATTCCAGCCCTAACCAACTGCTGGCCATTCGCGATATTTAAGATGATGCCAAAAATTGAAACCATGACTGTCTGTCCAATCGTCCGAGACAAGGTATTAAAGGACGTAGCTACACCAACCTCTTCTTTTGGTACACTGGCTTGGGCCTCTACCGTCGTAGTCGTAACAGCCAATCCGTAACCGACACCTAAAACACCTGTAATAATAAAGAATAACCAAAAAGGACTCTGTTGCGGCAATGCCAATAACGTTCCACCGCCTGCTAAAATAATGAACAAACCAATAATAATAATTCGTTTTGCCGGATACTTACGTAATAATTGTCCGGATAAAAAAGAACCGTACATCCAAACAATCGACATCGGAGCCAATACCAAGCCGCCGATTCCCGCTGGTTTTCCTAATACTCCCTGCATCCACATTGGAATATAAACATCCAACCCCATCAAAAAACCGCTGATCAAAGCAGCAACGATATTTACGCTGGCAAATGTCTGATTGCTGAATAATTTCAAATTGATTACCGGATCCTCTGCTCGTTTTTCCGTTCGAATGAACAAGCCTAATGAAAAAATACTTAATCCAAACAAAAAAATGACTAGTATCGATATTCCTCCATCACCTAAAAGCTGGAAACCCAACAATAAACTTACCAAAGTCAGCATAAGGAACAAGCTACCGAAGATATCCATTTTCTTCGCTTGGTGCATCTTCTTCTCTTCCACAAAAAAATATTGCAATAATCCAATCAAGCCCAAACCAATCGGTACATTAATAAAGAAAATCCAATGCCAGCCTACCGTATCTACAATCAGTCCGCCAGCCAAGGGGCCAAAAACACTCGCGACACCCCAAGCAGCACTCGTTAACCCTAAAACCTTAGCTCGTTTTTCAATATCATATAAATCCGCAATGATTGTCAACGATACCGGCATGATCGCTCCAGCACCAATCCCTTGAATTCCTCGAGCAATGATCAACGTCAACATTTCATTAGACATCCCACACAACGCTGAACCTACTACAAACAAAATAATTCCTACAATAAAAATCGGTTTTCTGCCGATTTTATCTGCCAGTTTGCCGTAAATAGGTGTGATCATCGCATTCGTTAATAAGTAAATCGAAAAAACCCAATTCATTATTTCAATACCATGTAAACTGCCAACGATCGTCGGCATAGCTGTCGTTACGATCGTCCCTTCAATTGCAGACATAAATGTCGCGATAAAAATCCCTGCGGTCACAACTTTCACATTCGTTTTTCTCTTCATCTTTCCCTCCATAATCGTTCCAAATTCTCTAGTTACACTGAATAATTCTTCTATTTACACTGCAAACAGACAATCAAATGATCTATCATTAGACAAAAAAAGACGATTCCATTGATTACTAATCAATAGAAACCGCCTCGTGAACTCCATAAATAATTTTATGTCTGTACGATTTATGCTAAATTCAAACTTTTTTTCAATGCAGCTACTTTGTCTATATGCTCCCAAGGCAGATCAACATCAGTCCGGCCAAAATGACCATAAGCAGCTGTATCACTATAAATTGGGCGCAACAGATCAAGCATCTCAATAATTCCCGCTGGACGCAAGTCAAAGTTTTCACGAATCGCACCAATCAATGCTTCTTCTGAAACACTCGCAGTTCCAAACGTATTCACTGAAATAGAAACCGGTTGAGCCACGCCAATCGCGTAAGCCAATTGAACTTCAACTTTTTCAGCTAAGTCGGCAGCCACAATATTTTTAGCGATGTAACGTGCAGCATAAGAGGCTGAACGATCTACTTTGGTTGCATCCTTACCAGAAAAAGCTCCACCGCCGTGACGTGAGTATCCGCCGTAAGTATCAACAATAATTTTACGTCCAGTCAGACCGGCATCACCCTGAGGTCCACCAATCACAAAACGGCCTGTTGGATTAATAAAGTATTTCGTTTTCTCATCTAATAATTCAGCTGGAATTTCGTGTTTGATCACTTTTTCCATTACATCTTTTTGGATCGTCTCATTATCAGCAGCATCATTGTGTTGAGTACTGATAACAACAGTATCCACACGCAACGGTTTCCCATTTTCATCATATTCAACTGTTACTTGAGATTTTGCATCCGGTCCAAAATAAGCCACTTCGCCAGATTTACGTAAATCAGCCAAACGTTTCACTAAGTGGTGACTTAATGAAATAGGCAACGGCATCAATTCAGGTGTTTCATTCACCGCGAAACCAAACATAAGTCCTTGATCACCAGCACCGATATCATCCAATAATTCTTCTTTACCACGAGTTTCTAATGCATCATCCACACCCTGCGCGATGTCGGGTGATTGTTCATCAATAGCGACCAAAACAGCCACATTGTCTCCATCAAAACCAAATTTTGATTCTGTGTACCCAATACGTTTGATCGTCTCACGCACAACTTTTTGGATATCTACATATGCTGAGGTAGATATTTCTCCAAAAACTAAAACAAGCCCAGTTGTTACAGATGTTTCACATGCAACTCTGGCTTTCGGATCCTTTTCCAAAATAGCATCCAAAATCGCGTCACTGATTTGATCAGCAACCTTATCCGGATGTCCTTCTGAAACTGATTCAGATGTAAATAAACGACGTTCTTCCATTATAAATATTCCCCCTAATTTTTATTCGGTTACAAGGAATCTCTGGGCTTTTCCAGAACCTATCGGGAACTTGCAACGACTCGATTATAACAGAAAAATAGCATCTGTCACTATTAAATCCATCAATAAATCTGAAAATTTATGAAAAGTTTCGATTAGGATACAAAAAAAGAGACGTTCGTAAACGTCTCTTTATGACCCGTACGGGACTCGAACCCGTGTTACCGCCGTGAAAGGGCGGTGTCTTAACCGCTTGACCAACGGGCCATAACAATAAAAAAACGGAGAAGGAGGGATTTGAACCCTCGCGCCGGTTTCCCGACCTACACCCTTAGCAGGGGCGCCTCTTCAGCCACTTGAGTACTTCCCCAAAAACCAAAAAGATTTTTAATGGGCCTAAATGGACTCGAACCATCGACCTCACGCTTATCAGGCGTGCGCTCTAACCAGCTGAGCTATAGGCCCTTCTTAAAAACTAAAGCGGGTGACGAGAATCGAACTCGCGACA
>Ga0153985_1000121_pt1 | contig 24163 bp, 20 predicted proteins | sample TSGA069MetaG_FD_104715 | JGI IMG/M metagenome (GOLD analysis project Ga0153985, IMG submission 104715) | Attine ant fungus gardens microbial communities from Georgia, USA - TSGA069 MetaG | ecosystem: Host-associated > Fungi > Mycelium > Unclassified | place: USA: Georgia, Alexander Wildlife...
AGGTGGTATTTTACCAAAGACCAACGAGACAAGAACTTACGGCGTAATCTTTCTTGGATTACTGCTTGTACTGGTTGTATTGTATGTGCAATATACCAAACATCGATCAAAATTTGTGATGGTTAAAAAGAAAAGACAAATAATTTGAAAGCAGGGATGAATTTGAAATTCGTACGATTTGCATCGGCAGCTGTTTTAGCTGCAACTTTATTTACTATTAGCGCGGAAGCCTTCGCTACTGAGAGTGTAACAAACCATGATACAGAAGGGAAAGTTCTCTTTGTACCAAACGATAGCGAAGCGACAGTAGTTCAACCACCAAATCCTGGTCCTAATGGTCCAGATGTAGAGATCAATCCAGTCGGCCCGGAAGGACAAACGGGACCATTGACCATTTCTTACGCACCTACGCTTAATTTCGGTGAGCAAGTGATTTCTAATACCGATCAAGAATATAAGCTAGTGGCTGAATTACACAAGCTAAAAGACGCGGAAGATAGTGAAGAAAGAGTTCCTTATGTTTCATTTGCCCAAGTCCAAGATACGCGTGGGACAAATGCTGGTTGGGATTTAAAAGTTTCCTTAAGTGCTTTTGAATCAGGAACACAGAATAATGAACTGACTGGAGCAAGAATTCGTTTTAATTCGCCAAAATTGGAATATAACGGAAGCAACCAAGAAAATGAGCCACAAATTCATGCGGATGGATTGATTTTAGATGCTACAAATAGTGAACGTTCGGTTCTGACCGCTGCTCAAACAAAAGGTGCTGGCGTATCGTCAGTCGTTTGGGGCGATCAGGAAGAAATCAATCGACAAGTAGAAGCAGGTGCAGAGGTTGTTGAAAATGCTGGAATTGAGTTACTTGTTCCTGGATCAACAGCAAAAGACGCTGCTCTTTATGAAGCAACTCTTACTTGGACTTTGGCTGCAACAGCTGGACCGGACGGAGAAACGGTTCAGTAACTTGGTTTTGTACTGAATAAAAAAAGAAAGAAGGAACTAGAAATGAAAAAGATTCGTTTAGCTACGGTCGCTGTATTATCCACCACTTTACTAGCAGGAGGCGTTCAAGCCTTTGCCCAATCTCATTAGAAACGACTACCGATAACGTTGTAGGGTTTACCTCAGACGGAAGCGATCTAACAGTGGTACAACCGCCAGTCGTGCACCCAGAAGTAGAAACAATCGAACCAACACCGCCAGGACAAACGGGCCCATTTACCATTGCTTATGCACCACAAACATTCGATTTTGGTCAGAATGCTATTTCTACCAGTGATCGTTGGTATTCAATCGTTGCTGACGAGCGTAATTTGGCTGATCAATCAGGGACGACACCGTACGTATCGTTTGCCCAAGTGCAAGATACCCGAGGAACGCATGCTGGTTGGACATTAAATGTTAGTCTAACTGATTTTACTTCTGAATCAGGAGATGTCTTGACTGGGGCAAAAATCAAGTTGGCAAACCCTGAAATCGTGTTCAACAAAGGCGAGGGTGATCGAGACTTACAGCCAAGTGCCGTTATCAATAATGAAGAACAAAATGCGTTGATCCTAGATGTCAACGATCAAGACATTCCTGTCATGCGTGCTTCGGTCGGTCAAGGCGCGGGCGCTTCATCGATTTACTGGGGAGATCAGGAAAAATTGACGGAACAAAATCTTAATAAACAAGAAGGCGAAATGATCAGAAATGATGATATTCAACTATTTGTACCAGGCTCTACCACGCAGCTAGCAACTAACTATACTGCTGAAATGACATGGACGCTAACTGCTTCTGTTGATAGTGGCGGCGAAACAGTAAATCCGTAAGAAGGATCATAGCTTGCAACAAGAAACAACTGGCAGGAATAGTAAATTATTCCTGCCTTTTTTGGAAGGAGAACCACTTTTGACTGAACAACGTATGAGAATGAAATGGATAAAAACGGTTACCTGTGCGGTCATCCTACTATCATTCTTTTTTTCACCAAGAATGAGCTATGCTCAGACAGAATCAGAATTAAACTTTTATGTGACGCCTATCTTACCGGAAAGTCAGCTGGAAGGAGGGGCGTTGGGGTATTTCGATTTAAATCTTGGGGCAGGAGAACGTGATGAATTGGCTTTAGAGATCGAAAATGGTTCTGATCAAGCGATCGAAATAGAAATTTCTGCCCATACGGCATTTACGAATGTGAATGGTGTTGTGGAATATGGCAGGGATGCAGAATCCCCTGATCCGACTTTACCTGCATCAATTGATGAACTGGTAGAGGTGCCTGAAACCGTATTGTTAGATCCATTAGAAAAACGAATCATTTCTTTACCGATTACGATGCCAGAAGAGGAATTCAAAGGGGTTTTGGCAGGTGGCATTCGAATCAAAGAGGTCATTTCGGAAGAGGAGCAAACACAATCTGCTGAAGAAGGATTAGGCATTCGGAACGCATTTTCCTATGTCATTGGTGTGGTAGTAAGCAACAATCGGTCCGCAACGGATCCGGGATTGGAACTGCTTGATGTTTTTGCCGATCAAGTAAACTACCGAAACGTATTTAGTGCTGTTATCCAAAATTATACAGCAACATTTGTCAATCAATTGGAAGTAACAGCTGAAATTCGTTCTGTTGATGGTGAGACGATCTTATATGAAACAAGTCAATCATCTATGCAAATGGCTCCTAATTCACATATGCATTTCCCAATTCCCTTGGATGGCGATCGTTTTCGTAATGGGGAGTATGTATTGAATCTTACTGCGCGGTCAGGAGAGGAAGAGTGGTCTTGGGAACAGATATTTAGCGTAGAGGCAGAAGATGCTCGCCGCTTAAATGAACTCGATGTCACTGTAGATACGTCACTCAATTGGTGGATGATCGCCACGGCTGGTCTAATCAGCTTGCTTCTAATTATTGCGATCATCCTAATTGTTCATAAGAAAAAAAATGCAAAGGAAGGTGGGAAAAGTTGAAATGAAGAATACCCCGCACAAGGTAATAATTGCGATCATTATTGGATTACTAAGTGTGCAAACTTTTTTTCCAAGTCTGAGCAGTATCCTATTGCCGGAAATCCACGCCATCGATCACACGATTGAACCGTTGGACGAAACGCAGAATATGTCCTTGCTTGATAAAGCAACACAACCGATCCAAACAAAAGAATTTGACATCCATCAACCTTTTTTTCAGTTTCCAGTTAGTGTGATTGAAGGTGTCGTGGATCAACCGATCGACGTTTTCGTCGTATCAAGCCAACCTTTAAATGAGATTACGCTAGTTGTAGCGAAAGAAGCAGCGATCGTGGAAGAAGAATTTGCTGCAGAAGTGAAGAATAAGAAGCTGTCTGAAGAAGAACAGGAATGGACGCTTACCTTTGATGAAGAGCTAATGGAGTTCGAGATTCCTATCGTCTTTAATAAAATAGGCGATTATCGACTTTTTATAGGTGAAGCGGAACTAACGATCGAAGTACAGGCAGAAGATGAAGGGGAAGAGGACTCGGATGATGATGCAGATAATGAAACGATCGAGACAGAGGTCTCACCATCAGATACGCCTCAGGAAGGGAAACGAACCACGCAACCTTCTAATGACGCGAACCTAAATGAGAATCAGCAAGACACAGAAGCTGACCAAGCAGAAGCAATTGCCCAATTGACAGAACCTGTCACACCGTTAGACGAAATCAGTCACCGGGATGTTTCCAACTGGCAAGAGTTTATGGCGGCAATCGTGAATAGAGAAGTAAATTATATCAATATCGTAAATGACTTTGAATCATCAAACAATCCTACTCAAGGAGTTTCCGGAGTGGCTGCGGGAAGTGCAACTTCCAACCCGTCGAATGGGGTAGCCTATATTTGGACCAATGCTTCTGGAATTTCGCGAACGCTTGTGATCGAAGGCAATGGGTATCAAATCGACTTTAGAGCTGTTGCTGTCGGATTTTATGATAGTACCGTCAATAGTGCAACGCCGTGGGATATCACGTACCAAAATATCGATATCGTTCATGGCAACTATTATGGCTTCATGAATTTTACGAATATGAGTATTCCGCAACAAAATCTATCCAGAATGCGTTACCACAATTTAACCAACGCGGGCAATCAGTTGATCCACTCGTTAGCGACACCTGTTATTATGTCTGGCGAAGTAATATCGCATCAAACTCCGACATATACTTCCAGATCTGGACGTGTGCAAACGATCAATGCAACCAACCAAGCGAATATGGAAGTAACACAATTAGAAATTCTTGATAACGCAACAGTTGACATGTCGACAATAAATTCCGGCAATATCTATTTATATTATGCAACGGGGCGTATGACTATTGGCAATGATGCAAAGATGTCCCTGCGTGCTGCTGGAACAGCCGGTGAGGCTTTTGGAGCAAATATTTATATTGCGAATGGACGGATCAATATCGGTAATCGATCAGAGCTTCATTTGACTGCCCGAGCCAACTCCCCCGCAATCAGTATGTATGCTAGCGGCGCCCACTTTGAAATGTCTGAGGATAGCAAAGTGGTAATCAAAGCTGATGGACGTACCACAAGCCTCAATGGATGGGGCTATAACATTATCTACATGGGTGCTGGAAGCACGATGCTTATTGGAAATAAAAGCAGTGTCGAAATTGATGCAGTGAATCAAGGGACCACCACCTCCGGAGTGATCCATGTAGCCGGTGCCGCCACATTTATTGTTGCTAAAGAAGGAGTCTTGGATATTAAGTCGGACGGAACCAATCCCTCTCATTCCTTGATGACATTTTTGAGCTCGGCCTCAACCTTCACTTTTGCGGATGCACAACGCATCAATTTAGAGAAAACAAGGGCGGTTACCGGAAATGCAGCAAATAGTAGCCTTATTTCGATTTCCGGCAGCGGCGGGCTATTAGATGTGGATATTCAAGCTGCGAAGCAATGGCGGCATGGAAACTTGACGGAGGAACCAGACTTCAGTTGGAGTCCAATCTTCAATTTAAAAGTGAATTTTGCCTCTACCTTGTCATCGATTTCGAATGTTTCTTCCATCTCACAAGAGATCGTTGATCATTTTCGCGCGAATTTTACCACAAGAGCACAACGTATCCTATTTGAATATATTCCAGATGTCGAGGTTCATTTAGAACCATTAACGGAAGACCCGGCACTGGAAGGCTCAAGAATCATTAAGGGAAAAGCCACACCTTATAGTGTGATTCGTTTTGACGGAGATCCAGCGATTCCCGCACCGCAACTGCAATCACCCTCTTTTGATGATAACAGCTTGTTTCATCTTCAAGCAGATGCAAATGGTGATTTCAGCTTGACCTTAGCCGAGGGGGATCGGTTTACAAAACATAATACGGTGACGGCTTACGCTTTCTTAAATGGAAAATTCGATACAGCTGAAACAGTTGTTCAAGAGATTGCCACAATGAATCCACGAGATCCGATCGCGCCAGATATTGAAGTGAATCCAGAAAATAAACCGGATATACCAGAACATTTAGGGTTTATCAGTATCGATTTCATCTCCCAGTATAGCTTTGGAGATGTATCGATAAGTGCAGATACCAAACAGTACAAGGCATTGCCACAACGTCTTAGCAGTGCAGATGGCTCAGTAACTGAGGAACGGCCAAATTACGTGCAGATTTCTGACCGTCGCGCTCAATTTACCGGCTGGGAACTAAACGCGACATTATCTGCTGCAGGATTTCGTAATGATCGAGGAGAAGAACTTCGGGGTGCACGAATTATTTTAGAAAATGCAGTTATGCTGACGAATGCCGCCAATTCAGCAATTCCTCCCACTTATAGTGAATCAATGATCCTTGATCCTGGGGTACCCGCTTTGATCGCTGAAGCGGATGCAAATGAAGGAAGCGGTACCTGGATTCAGCGCTACGGGGATATGGGGACGATGGGGGATAGTGTCAAACTTGAAGTACCCATTGGATCAAATCCGCGTAATATGACCTATCAAGCAACGATTGAATGGGAGTTAAGTTTTGTCCCATCTACCGAATGATCGATGCTCAATCTTATCAAATGGAAGCTGTTGACGCCTATGACAGCTTCCATTCTTGATAGGAAGACAGTGAATAAATCGGTTGAAAAGCAGTGGATTTTAACGCTTTTTTATGGTAGATCACGCTGCTGAGCAAAATCTGCTTAAGCTGGCTAAATCAATCGTTTGCTTCAAAAATAATCGCGAAGATACAGAGTTCACCTAAACTCGTGCAAAAACTATTCAAGCAACTTTGAATCAGTTCGTCAGGTTTTGATCAAAACCAATGATGCCGGCTGAAACAAGAGAAAGGAAACTGTATGAAGAGTAGAAAAAAGAAGTCATATTTAACATTATTCAGTGCTGGGATTTTAGCAAGCCAACTTTTTGTTTCTCCCGTATTACTGGCGAAAGAAAGCCCTCAGCCTGATAACTATTCAGAAAATACAAATGTCGAACAGCAACTTGATGACCAAGATTCATCGGCAGCAGAAGCCCAAGAGAGTCAAGAAGACGTCAGCAAAGAGCAAACGGAGGGCTCGACCGAGTTATCCTCCGAATCAAATGAGCCGCTTATGGATTCAGAAACAGCAGATACCGTTGTAGAATCTCTTGATTCGTCTGAAGAAGCAGACTCAACGCAAACGACCGAGTCATCGGAAACGACCGAACTAGAGGAATCAGAGTCCGCGGAACCTTCCGAGGAAGAGGAAAAAATAGATGCTGAAACGGACGATCTAGAAGTAGAAACAGAGAACAAGCCAAAAGAGACCGACTTGATTGATGAGTCATTGGCACCAAAAGAAAATGAAATTTCAACTGAGAGCAACGAAAATACTGAAAATGCAAAAAAAGAGGAGCCGAAAACACCTCCGATTATTGCACCTGAGCAAGTAATAAACCCTGTCGTTCAATCACCAGATGCTACTTCTCACTTGAAAAATTCTTTTTATGATGGACGTACCATTGATTTACCAGAGAGTTTTCGGGCAGCAAAGATCGCAGATTCGAATCTGTTAGATTTCACCTTGCCGATATTAGCTGATTATGATGCGCAATGGCAAGCGGCATTCGTCTACGAGATCATCGGGCAAATTGGTGAACTAGAAGAACCATTGACGATGGACGAATGGATCAATGAACGGATCAAAGCGGTTATAAAAGGAGAAGCTAGCTGGATAGAAAAAGAACAGCCGGTTGAACAATTACAACCGGGGGATCTTTTATATGACGCAAATAAGTTAATCGGTATCTACCTCGCAGATGGTTACCAAGCAAGTTTAGTGACAAATCAAGAAGAGCCAACGAAAACTGCCATCGAAGTTCAGCGGGTTTCTATCGAAGAGCCGCTATCGATCAGACGGCTATCAAATCCTGAATTGGCTACATATGGCAAAAAGCTAGTTACTGAATATCCAGCCCCTTACGAATTTACAGTGAATCAAAAGACCCAGACGTTTATTGAAACATTGGCACAAGAAGCCCAAAGCTTAGGGCAAGAATACGATGTCTTTGCTTCTGTATTGATCGCGCAAGCGATCCTTGAAAGCGGCAGTGGCGACAGCGGGCTTTCCAGCAGTCCCCATTATAACCTTTTTGGGATCAAAGGCAGTTATCAAGGAAACAGCGTGACTTTACCAACAATGGAAGATAAAGGCAACGGAGAACTATTCCAAATTCAAGCCGCCTTTCGTTCCTATTCAAGTTATCGAGATTCCATGGCTGATTATGTCAAATTGATTCGCGGAGGAATCACTGGAAATCCAACCTTTTATCAAGACGTGTGGCGCTCTGAATCAAAAAACTATCTTCGGGCAGCAGATGCTTTGACGGGCACTTATGCGACCGATGTTAATTATAGTAAAAAAATCAATTCACTGATTGCAGTCTATGGATTGACGCAATATGACCAAGTGATCGCAACAGAAACAGGCTTGTTTATCCAAGGAAAAGAACAAATTCCAGAAGAGTATCGCTCCCTCATGACATTTCGAGAATACAACGGTCGTGACTACAATCTTTCTGGTTCGTATCCTGTTGGACAATGTACTTGGTATGTGTTCAATCGCGTGAGTCAATTAGGCGGTCAAGTAGATGACTACATGGGAAATGGTGGTCAATGGGGCAATACCGGACGACGTTTAGGTTACAACGTCAGTCAAACGCCTAAAGCAGGCAGTATGATCTCTTTTGCACCTGGAACAGCTGGATCTGATCCTCGTTATGGGCATGTCGCTTTTGTTGAAGCCGTTGGTCCAAATGGTATTTTGGTTTCAGAAGGAAATGTCTATGGTGGAACCACAATCTCTTATCGCGTGATCAGCAATGAATTGGCGCACTCATCAAGTGTTTCATATATTATGCCAAAATAAGGATGGAGGGCTGGCAATATGAGTAAAAGGCATAGACAAATAGGTCTTCCTATCAGCGGTATCTTTTTGATGGTCCTTTTGCTTATTGCGTTTCTTCAGCCGTATCGACTGGCGTTAGTCAGAGGAACGTCCATGCTGCCGACGATCGAGGATCGACAAGTTGTGCTGATCCATAAAAAGCGCCAGCCAAATCGCTATCAGCTGATCGCTTTCGAACAGGAAGGGAAATTTTTGATCAAGAGAGTGATTGGTGTGCCGGGGGATTCCTTCGTTCGTACACAGGAGCGTTTGTTGATTGGGGCGGAGGATACTGACTTTGATTTTTCATTTATGATCACTGTGAAGGATGAAGCCGTTGAGGCGTTGCCGATTCGGGGGTACCTCAAAGAAGATGAGTACTTTGTCGTTGGCGATGCACTGCTCACTTCAAGTGATAGTAGAGAATTTGGAATCATTTCAAGTAAAACCTTTTATGGTGTGGTGACCACGTTCTTCTGACACATCAGCTTCTTGAAAGGAAGTTTGCGATGATTCATTTCTTGCAACATATCAACGAGACTAAGTTTGTATCAAAAGGGATGAATAAAACGAATTTTAGTTTTGATGGAAGGAAGAGACTGTGATTTTTATCTATATTGGGATGATACTGCTTGCCATTGGAGCAGGTAGTATCATCGGTTGGCGATTGTATCGAGAATATTTATTAAGAAAAGTTGAAAAGCAGCTGTCGTCAGATGCTTTAGCCAAAAGGAAACTGCGTTTATTTAAGCACAACCTGCGCAGTGGGCACCTGCTAATTGTATTGGGCTGCAGTAGTGCCATAATCGTAAGTGTCTTGCTACTAACAGTTTTTCAGCTGACAGGCGGCATTCATTTGCAAAGGCTGCAAGAAGAAACCAGTCAATTGAAAGAGGAAGTCTTCGCGCTAAGAACTGAGCAAACGGAATGGATGCGTATGCCGATTTTTGCTTATCCTGAGAACGGCTTTGCTTTTGAAGCGATTGATTGGGAGCATTTACTCGTATCCAATGATCGTGAAGCACAGTTTGCAGCTGAATATGAGTTGGCCTATCAGTTATCACCATATCTAGGCCGCACTGTAGCGATGATTTTTGTTGATCAGCCCTTGCAAGAAATCTCGATTGTTCTATCTAGCAAATTACCATCAATTGATGACCTAAACGGATGGGAAGAAAATTTTTCTCGTCTACTACATGATATGCAGAACGTTCCCTTGATCACCCAAGGAACCTTCTCTGTTCAATTTTCCAAGGATTCTGATCAGTCCTTTGAGCAGACGATCATTCGTGACGAGAATGGAGTTTGGACCCTTTTAGAACGCAGCTTTCCAAACACTGACGCTCAAGAAGTAGCTAATAACGAGGGGAGCGAAAGCATATCCTCTACTCCTCGAACGGATCAAAGTGAAACGATCAATACAAATGAACAAAAAGGCAGTGTGAAAAATTAATGATGAAAAAGAAAAACAAAGGTTTGTTTTCTGTCCAAAAGCTAATGGATGAAGTAAATCAATTATCCATAGAAGAGTTGAATGAATTTGAGGAGACAAATCAAGAAGAGGGAAGCATTGAGGATCAAGGGTTCGCAAAGGCTACGCCTGAAAAAAAAGAGAAAGGAACCAATCGACAAGCGGACAATGAACCCCCTAAAACCCAGAAAGAAACAGCGAAACCTGTCGCACAGACTTTAGCAAAACCGATTTCTCAGCAAAGAGTGTCTGTTGATCAACAGACAGATCAAAGTGTCAAAAAGATAGCAGTGCAGCAAAAATCCTCTGGGAACCGTGATAACCACGCCAAAGATAGTCAACTCGTTGAAGACAAAGGAGAACGTATGGAGAAAGAATTGAGTATAAACCAGACACATAAGCAAGAGTCAGAAGAACAAGAAAAGGATCATATGATTGAAAATTTATCTTTTGAAATTAAAGAATTGATTTTAGAAAATGAGCAACTACAGGAAGAAAAAAAACAGTTAAAAAAACAGCAGAAGGTAGTGGCTCAACAAGAAGCAGAGGCAAAAGAATTAAAAGCTTCGCTAGTAGAAGCGAATAAGAAAGTCAAAGACCTAGAAGAACAGCTTACAAAAGTAGATACAGAAAAACTTGAAGCAAAGATCCAGCAATTAGAAGCTAAGTTAGCTGTTCAGCAAGAAAAAGAGCAAAAAGAGAAACAAAATTACGAAAAGGAACGCGCTGAATGGACGTTGAAGCGGCAAGAAATCCAGCAGTTGCAAGAAGTAATTGCTGATTTGAAACAGCAATTGGCAGAAAAAGAAGAGCTTGCAGCAAAAGTTTCAGCTAGCGAATCAAATGAAGAAGTCGCAGAGCTTCAGGCGAAGATCGAAGCACTAAGGGAAGAAAATGCAACCCTACAAATCGAAAACGAGCAGTTCCAAACAGAAATCAGTGAGGTTTTAGTCTTTGCTAGAAGAAAAGCAAATCGCACGATTCAAGAAGCGAAGATCGAATCTGAACGAATGATCCGTACGACAGAAATGCGAATCGATGGCATTCATGATCGTGCCAAGGAGATTCTTTTTGAAGTGAACGAGACAAAAGAAAATGTGATTCATTTGTTTGACGATCTGCATAATCAAGTTTATCAGCTTTCAGATAAAAAATTGCTTTTTGAAGAGCTTGAAAAGTAAGCTTCTACATTTATATGGTCGTTAGTAAAAAAACAGTAGATCAAAATCTGATCTACTGTTTTTCACTATTCTCAGTTATTCGGAGTTACCATCATTTGGTTCTGGTGGATCCGGCGGTGAGGAAGGATTTTCTTCACTGCTGGAAGGCGTTGTTGAGCCAGGATCCTGACTAGAAGCAGGAGGTGTAACGACCGAAGATGAATCATCCTCATCAGGTGTTGTCACTGGGGGTGTCACTTCGCTTGATGATTCTGTTGTACTTGATGGTGTTGCTTCACTACTTTCTGTAGAAGGTGTCGTCGGTTCAACGTACGAACTACTGCTGGACGAACTTGGTGCTGAATAGCTTGGCTGCGTGTATGTCCCTTCAAGATAAAGCTCTCTTCCGATCCGTGTCAGTCCATCTGGCATTGTCCAGTCCGTGTTTTCTACAGAAGCAGAAACATAGCGCATCAATTCACGATAGACATCTGAAGCCACATGGGTACTGCTATCAGTGATCGGTGTCATTTTGTCGTTGTATCCGGTCCATACCGCCAATGAATAGGAGGGAGTATAGCCGGCAAAAGTAATATCCGGATAAGCACCGTTTGATGTATCCAGTTGTGCTAGCTGGTCATCGGTGTAATTGGAAGTTCCCGTTTTCCCTGCTTGGTATAACCCATCGATTTGCGCATTGGTCCCAGTACCGACAGAAATAACATCTTTCAAAATATCGGTCACCATATAAGCCGTCGTATCATCCATTGCTTCTTGACCATCAACTTTAAAGGATTCTTCATCTTCGGTCCCATCTTGCATGACGATTTTGTTGACGTACTGAGGTTCATAATAGGTTCCACCGTTTGAAAAAGCAGCATAAGCAGCGGCCATTTTCAGGCTGGAGATCCCATATTTTGTGCCATCTAATTTATCCGTATTGCTAGAAATCGCATTAGATTGAGTAATCGTGTGGTATTCGATACCCAACCCGCTAAGAAAGTCGGCGATATTATCCGCGCCAACTTCATCAAACAATTTCACTGCTGGTACATTTCTGGATTCTGCTAAAGCAGTTCGAAGCGTGATATTGCCCATATATTGGCGATCCCAGTTGTACACAGGAATATCGGTTCCTTTATAAGTATAAGGTTCATCTAAAATCATTCTACCGGTAGAGTCTTGTAGAAATTGGAAGGCAGGGCCGTAGTCTGTGATCGGTTTAACGGTCGATCCAAAGTCCCGAGCGACGTTGACAGCCAGGTTGTTTGCTAGAACGTCATCAACGTTGCGGGCACCAATTTGAGCCGTGACTTTGCCCGTATTGACATCAACTAAAGTAGCGGCAACCTGCATCTTATCGTCTGGATAATTAACATAATCATCGCTGTTGACGATGTCATATAACCGTTTTTGCGCATCGATATCGACATTGGTGTAAATATCTAAGCCATCGGTATAAACATCTTTGCCGGTTTTTTCTTTGACTTCTGCGATCACTTCGTTGAAGTAATTATCAAAGTACTTCCACTCTTGGTTTTCTCGCGGGTTTTCTTGCAATCCTTCTTGAATATCTTCGGCAACGGCCGCATCATATTCCGCTTGCGTGATTTTCTCGTTTTCAAGCATTGCGCCTAAAACCACATCTCGACGACTTTTCGCATTATCCGGATGAGCGAAAGGATCAAACGCAGAAGGGGCATTTGGTAAACCCGCAATCAAAGCGGTTTGCGCTAGGTCTAGTTCAGCCAAAGGTTTGCCGTAAAACTTCATAGCAGCTGTTTGCATTCCATAAACCCCGTTGGACATATATACCTTATTAATATAGTAAGTCAAAATTTCCTGCTTTGATTTGGTTTGTTCAAGCCGAACCGCCATCCAAGCTTCTTGTGCTTTTCTTCGTAACGTTTGATCTTCGGCGCTGGTAGAAAAGAAGGACAGCTTGATCAATTGCTGAGTCAACGTACTTCCGCCTTGCATACCGCCGGTTGTGGCATTGGATAATGCAGAACCAACGATTCGGATCGGGTCGACCCCGATATGCTGATAGAACCGACGATCTTCGACAGAGACGATCGCATCTTCCAGCAGTTGGGGAATCTCACTTGCGGTGATTTTTTCTCTCGTTTCACTTCCGAATTCAGTGATCAATTCACCATTGGAGGCATAAAAGCGCGAAGAAACAGTCGAATCCAAACGTGTTTCATCAAGTGCTGGTGCATCTTTGGCGTACCACCAAAACAGCCCCATTCCTGATAAAATCCCGATACAGCCTAAGAAAAATAGGCCCATAAACACTTTTAAAATAATACTCCCAATACTTCGTTTGCCTTTGGCTTTAGGGGGCTTTGGTGCTTTTTTAGCAGTGCCTTTCTTAGAATCATGCCGAGAGGTCCTCGATTGTGATTCATTTGCCATACTCATCATTCTCCTTCATCGTTAAAAATTGATCAACTGCTTTTAAATAGGGAATACGCGGCGCAATAGTGGGGATGATTTCGATCCCATTGGTTTCGATATAGGCCAACGTCATTGATTTTTTTCCAGTTTCCTTTTGCAGGTGCCACTGAGAAACTAAGCACTTGCTATCTAGAAAAAAGCAGCGTTGTAGACTAGAAAACCATAAAAGAACAAAACATAATCCCGCTTGTTCCAAACAGTCTTCCATATGCTTGATTTGGTGTGGATGAAAATTTTTAAAGGGAAATGACGTTTTGTTTTGAGTCTCTTTCGCTTCAAAGTCGATATATTGCCCTTGATAAACCCCATTGTAATCGGTGGTAGAGGCCTCTCGAAAGTAGGCTTCTTTAATTACGGCGGCGCTTCTTCTCGGATAATCTACCTTGACGATTTGAACTGGTGTCGGTTTCTTATGAATGACCGCAAGTTTGCGATTTAAATAATAAAGGTTGCTTTCATTGATCGCTTCTTCAAAACGCATCCCACGATTGGCATACGTTTTTGGCTTTATTAGTTTTTCTTGCATTTTTTGTTTTTTGCCGTCATCATAGGTAGTAGATTGTCCATTCGGGTAACGAATAACCATGTTGTTCACACTCCTAGGCAACATTATACCAAAAAGTCGTTTGGAAAGAAAAGAGATGACCAGAGAAACAATGAAAACCTTATACTTTACTGGCTATCGTAATTATGAATTAGGTGTCTTTCAAGCAAAAGATCCCAAGATTGCAGTTATTAAGAAAGTAATAATGTCGGCATTGACCAATTATGTCGAAGAAGGGCTAGAATGGCTCTTGATCAGCGGGAATCTTGGAGCAGAGCTGTGGTGTGCCGAAGCCATTGAACAATTAAAACAAACATACCCGGAACTGAAACTAGGAATTATTTTTCCTTTTGAAGGGTTTGGTGAAAATTGGAACGAAACGAATCAACAGGCACTGCAAACAGCGAAGTCATTTGCCGATTATGTCAATGCCACCAGCCATAAGCCTTACCAAGACCCCAGTCAATTAAGAAATCACACAGCGTTTTTACTGGAGCATACTGAAGGTGCACTTGTGTTATATGATGACGAATTTCCAGGAAAACCTAATTATTTCTTAAGAGATGCGAAAGCCTATAGTGAGCAAAATCCCTACTTTATTCATCAAATAACAATGGATGATTTACAAAACGCAACATTTGATAGTAATTTACTTTGATTTTCGTATATTTTTTGATAGAATGGTCTAGAAAGTGAAAACCATTTGGAATAAACAATGAGGTGTAAATAATGGCAAATTTAATTTATAGTCCAAAAGATATTCTGCAACAAGAATTCAAAACAAAAATGCGTGGATATGATCCAGTGGAAGTGGACGAGTTTTTAGATAATATCATTAAAGACTACGAAAGCTACAATAAAGAGATCTTAGCCCTGCAAGAAGAAAACGATCGTCTGACAGCGAAAATCGATCAATTGTCGAAAAACCAAGCAATCGCTTCTCGTGTTCAACAAGAAGCACCGAAAAGCCAAACAGTCACAAATTTTGATATTTTAAAACGTTTGTCTAATCTTGAAAAAGAAGTGTTTGGCAAAAAGCTTGATCGTGAATCAGAACCTGTCACTCGTTCTTCTTCATACAACAGCAACTATACAAATGCTGATTTTGAAGACGACAACGAAAAAACCCGTCAATTCTAATGTAGAAAAGATAGTTGTGATTTTCGGGTAATTGCGGCATAAATCGATTATGCTGAGGAAAGTCCATGCTCGCACAAGCTGAGACGCTTGTAGTGTTCGTGCCTAGCGAAACCATAAGCTAGGGTACTTGAGAAAGTAACGGCAGGAAAAATGGCTAAGGTGCAAGCTATGCCAAAGTATCCTTGAAAGTGCCACAGTGACGAAGCAAGCCGGGAAACCGTCTTGGTGGAACGCGGTAAACCCCTCGAGCGAGCAACCCAAACAATGGTAGGGGCACTTTTTGCACGGAAATGAACGGAGCAAGAAGGCAAGTAATTGCAGATAGATAATTACCCAGTGTTTTCTTCTCCCTGAGGAAAATACGGACAAAACATGGCTTATAGAAAATCACAACCTATCAGGGAATCCTTCCAGCAACGGAAGGTTTTTTTATACCAAGAAGGAGAGCGTTATGACTGAAAAAACATTTAATTGTATTGCCACCGCTGCGAGCGGTTTAGAAGCACTAGTGGGCAAAGAATTACGGGATTTAGGGATCGAGTGTGAGGTTGAAAACGGCCGAGCGCGCTTTAAAGGGACAATGGAGACCATTGCTACCGCGAACTTGTGGCTCCGTACAGCCGACCGTATCAAAATCGTCGTTGGGGAATTTGACGTATTGACTTTCGATCAGCTGTTTGAAGAAGTTAAAGCGTTACCGTGGGAAGACTTTTTACCGTTAGACGCTGAATTTCCAGTAGCCGGAAAATCAATCAAATCAAAATTGTATAGTGTACCTGACTGCCAAGCGATTACCAAAAAAGCAATCGTCAATCGCTTAAGAGAAGTATATCATCGTCCGGCAAGTGTGCCGCTGACTGAAACTGGCGCTTTTTTCCAATTAGAAGTCGCTTTATTGAAAGACCATGCGATGATCACATTGGATACGACTGGCCCTAGTTTGTTTAAACGCGGCTATCGTTTAGAAAAAGGGGGCGCACCTCTGAAAGAAAACATGGCTGCGGCTTTAGTGATGCTGACAAATTGGTACAAAGACAAGCCTTTTGTCGATCCCGTTTGTGGATCAGGCACATTGTGTATTGAAGCAGCTTTGATCGGCCATAATATCGCCCCTGGATTTAATCGGGAATTTGTTTGCGAAACGTGGGATTGGTTCCCAGCAGAAGTATTTGAAAAAGTACGGAAAGAAGCAGATGAAGCAGCAGATTATGATGTCGAATTAGATATTACCGGTTCGGATATCAATGGTCGAATGATTGAGATCGCCCGCCGGAATGCGGAAGAAATCGGTCTAGGAGACTCGATCACCTTCAAACAACAAGCTGTTAAAGACTTTAAAACAGAAAAAGAGTATGGTGTCGTTGTGGCTAACCCTCCTTATGGCGAACGCTTAGGAGAAGAAGAGTCTGTTCAGCGACTGTATCAAGAAATGGGCCAAGTGTTTCGACCGCTTAAAACATGGAGTAAATACTTTTTGACCAGTGACTTGACTTTTGAGACCCATTACGGCGAAAAAGCGACAAAAAAACGCAAATTATACAACGGTGCGATTCGTACCGATCTCTTCCAATACTGGGGACAACGTCCGCCACGCAAAAAGGAGTTTGCTTAATGAAAGAACAAGAATTTCTGAAAGAATTAAAAGAAATCGATCTATTACAACAAGCAATGGGGATCTTAGGCTGGGACAATCAAACGGGGATGCCAGAAAAAGCCAGTGATTACCGGGCGGAAGTTGACAGCTATTTATATGGCCTCTATTTTGACAAAAAAATTGGAGAGCCGATCCAAGAAGCAATCAGCTATTTTGGGAAACACCCAGAAGAATTATCAGAAGTTGGGAAAGCGGCTTATCAGCTAGTCAAAGAAGAGTATGAATTGCAAAAAGATGTACCAAATGAGTTGGCGATGGCGGCTTCCGCAGCAACGTCAAAAGCACATACTGCTTGGCTCAAAGCCCGTAAAGAAAAAGATTTTTCTTTATTTAAAGACGCACTTTCTGAAAATATTCGCTTGACGAAAGAATTGATTCCTTATTGGAAGAAGAATGAGCTGACAAACTATGATGTGTTGTTAAACCAATACGAACCAAATATGACGGTTGAGATCTTGGATAATGTTTTCTCACAAGTGAGAGACGGTATCATGGATATTCGTCGTCAATTGGCTGAAAAAGGAACAGCACCAGATACTTCGATCCTGTCACGTAAGATGACCGAAGCGCAGCAACGTAAATTTATCTCAAAAGTGATTGCCGACTTAGGCTATGACTTTTCTCGCGGCCGCTTGGATAATACGGTCCACCCATTTGCTACGGGGATCAATCACAACGATGTGCGTTTGACTACTCGTTGGAGCGAAAACGATTTTTCAATGGGACTATTCGGTGTAATTCATGAAGCCGGACATGGAATGTACGAGCAAAATATTGACGAAAAATACGAAGGAACACCGGTTCATGAAGGAGCGTCTATGGGGATCCACGAATCTCAATCGCTTTTTAATGAAATCATTATCGGCAGTAATCGCAATTTCTGGGCCAAGCAATACCCATTTTTCCAAGAATGTGCGGAAGGCTCGTTTGATGATGTGTCTTTTGACACCTTCTATGATTCTTTGAAGCATTCTAAAGCCAGCTTGATCCGTATTGAAGCTGACAGTTTGACTTACGTAATCCATATCATTATTCGTTACGAGATCGAAAAAATGATCTTTAACGAAACAGTATCGATCGATGAACTGCCGAAAATCTGGAATGACAAATACGAGGAATATTTAGGGATTCGTCCAGAGAATGACCTTGAAGGAATCTTACAAGATGTTCATTGGTCAGGTTCCAGCTTTGGTTACTTCCCATCCTATGCGTTAGGGTATATGTATGCCGCGCAATTACTGCATGCGATGGAAAAAGAAATCAATGTCGATGAAGTGTTGGCTTCAGATGATTATTCACCGATTCGTAAATGGCTGACTGAAAATATCCATCAATATGGGGCATCAAAGAAACCAAATGAATTGATTTTAGATGCAACGGATGAATTATTGAATCCTCAATATCTATTAGACTATTTACGTAAGATCTATTATAGTGTCTATAAAATCAGCGAGACGCAAGATTTCGCTTAAAAGAAACGAGTGAAAAGAAGCTTCGCAAGACGTTGCCGCCCTAACTGTTTCGTGGGGTGCTCGTTTTGTTAAACTTCTTTTCCTTTTGTATCGATAACCACTGAAAAAAGGAAGGCTTGCTGCTTTCGTATCGAAAGAAGGAGAAAGATGAAGGAAGAAAACAATGTTACCGATATTAGCAAAGTAATTGCCTATGCCGAAAGTATTTTGGGGAATGATTACACAGGACATGGGTTTGATCATGTCAAACGGGTGGCGGGCTTAAGTCAAGCTATCATCGATGCCGACGAATTGGCGGTTGATCGTTTTGTCGTACAGGCAGCAGCTTACTTGCATGATACGGTGGATGACAAAGTTGTGGCGGATGTCACAGCGGCTTATGCCGAAGTGCGAGTTTGTTTGACTGCAGCAGGGGCAAGTGAAGCACAAACGAAAGAAATTTTTTCTATTATCGAAAATCTGTCTTTTTCAAAAGAACTTTTGCAAGGCGCACAAGTTGTCTCAGTAGAAGGCCGCGTCGTTCGTGATGCAGATCGTCTCGATGCTTTAGGTGCGATCGGTATTTTACGGACGAGCTATTTTGGTGGCAGTCATCAACACCCGATCCATGTCAGTGACTTAGCCCCAAAGACGTTTCAAAATCATGAGGATTACCGAAAAGGGACGACGGTGATCAATCATTTTTATGAAAAACTATTTTTGCTTCCTGAAAAGATGACCACGGATTATGGCAAAAAAGAAGCTCAGCGACGTGTGGTTTTCATGAAGGATTTTTTAGAAGAATTCTATGCAGAATGGGATGTCTAACTTTGTTTAGAGTTTTTTAAACTGCAATTCGATTATTTCCTTTTTCCTTTATTGTTCTTTATAATAGTAAGTACAAAGGAGGGATGGAAATGTACTACCAACAGGCATTACAACCGAGTGAACTATTGCCAGCGATTTCCAATTCAGGGGAATGCTTTTTTGTCATTCGGGCTGAGCTACCCATCCGGCAATATCAAATCGCAGTCTATCTTTACGACGATCAATTCTTTTTGTTGCAAGATGATCGCTTGTTTGATCAAATCGAACAAATCTCTAGTGAGACATTAGGGGACGAGGAAGAGATTTTACCATTTATCGAAGAAGCGTTGGAAGAAAACCATTATTTATTAGTGGAAAAAGCGTTTATTCGTTTAGATCTATCTACTTTACAAAAGATGACCGATCTTACTAGTTTCGATATCTTGTTTTATGAATTTTTTGATTCATGGGGGGAAGAAGAATGAAACGGACTGAATACGTAACACTCCAAGACAAAACATTGATTGACCTATTCCAGCAGTTAGGAGAGGATGTTTCGAATCTCGAGCTGATCGATGAAGAAAAGAATATCGATGTGGTGGTTGTGTCGAATAGTGACTGGCAATATTTATTGGAACAAGTCAATGATGATGTAAAAGAATCTTTTGCTGATACGTCAGAGACAGACCTGGATGAAGAACTAGCCGACGAATAAACGCTTTTTGTGGTTGATAAACTGTTTTACTACGGGAGTGGTGGTTGGATCTTTTGAAGGGGTTTAGCAATCTAGGCAGCTTACCAAAAAAAATACGAAGCGATCTCATTTCCCATTAAGAGGAACAGGATCATTTCGTATTTCTAGGTAGGTTGCTTTTATTTTGTCCGCAGACGAACGTTTTTGACTTTTAGATAGCCGCGAATCAAGTTGAGAATAAGTAAAAGAATGCCCACAATCAATGGAATCGCTAATAAGTAGGGCGAGTAAAGGTGGGTTTCTTGCACGTGTTCAAGAGAAGTTTTCTCCACTTCATTGATGGCTTGTTGAATGACTTGTAAACTAAATCCAGTCAGAAAACCAGCAATGATGAATAGGGCAAATCCTAAGTAGGGTATATCGGAAGACCGGCGAAAAAGAGCAAAAGCTACATATAAAACCAAAAGGAATGCCGGTACGCCAAAGGCAAAATAGGGATTTAACATGGTTTTTTAACCTCCTTTTCTTTTATGATACTCCAAAATTTACGTTTTGGGAAATAGCGTGTAAGATAAAAAGAAAACGTGAAGGAGTTCTTTATGTCCGCTTATATTACCCCAATAAAGGTTGCTCTGCTGGTTTTTCCATTTCTAGCATTGGCGATATCAATGATTTTTTTTGTTATCCAATATCGAAAATACGGTCGTTTTATCTTTTCTCGTGCACTGGTTCTTTATTCGTTTGTCTTCTATTTATTATGCGCCTATTTTTTAGTTATTTTGCCATTGCCCTCGATTGAAGAGGTAGCTCATATGACTGGTCCTAAGATGGAATTGCAGCTAGGAGCATCCTGGCACCATTTTGTCCAACAGACGGTCTTAAATATCCACGACCCGCAAACCTATCTTCCTGCCATGAAGCAGGGGGTCTTTCTCGAACCACTCTTTAATTTATTGTTGACCTTGCCTTTCGGCGTTTACTTACGTTATTACTTCAAGTGTTCTTTTCTGAAAACGCTGGCGATTACGTTTTGTCTGACGTTGTTTTTTGAATTGACTCAGCTGACAGGACTTTATTTTATTTATCCCCGTCCTTATCGCTTATTTGATGTTAATGATCTCTTTGTCAATACACTAGGAGGATTGTTGGGGTGGAGCATTGCCCCGCTATTTACGTTCTTATTGCCATCAAGAGAAGAGATGGATGCCGATTCATACGCCAAAGGTACTCGGGTAACCGTAACACGAAGGATATTTGCTTGGTTGATCGATTGGGGAATACTGAATGTGGTCAGTTTCATTGTGGTGCTCGCTGTTCGTTTGCTTACTCAACAGACGGTAAGGGACTTTAGTGGGGACTATTGGTACTTTGCTCTTGAAGTATTACTGTACTTTGTGTTGTTTGCTTATCTTGCCAAAGGACAAACGATTGGAAAAAAACTCGTACGAATCAAAATCATGCAAGAAGCCCGTCAGAGGGTCAGCTTGGCTGCGTTATTGAAACGTTATGGTTTGTTTTATCTGATTTATGCCAGCATCAGTCGGGTCAACATCTTTTTTGCACCGTTTCTTGATTCGGATAATACGCTGCTTCTGGTCGTCAGTTTATTGATGGTGGTCATTTTTGGCTTGATCCAGTTTGGCTTTTACATGAATCTCTTTTGGGCTGCAATAAAAAAAGAAAGCCGCTTTTTCTATGAACGCCGCAGTGCAACGTATACAATTAGCACGATTGATCCAAAACCCGTGACAAAAGAAAGTTAGGAAATCAAGGCAACATATGCTATAATCCAAAGGATGCTAAAAGAAAGAAGGTGTTTGAATGTCTTTTGAGTCATTTAAATTTCAACCATTTATTTATGAAGCACTTGCTGATAAAAAGTTCTCTAATCCAACAGAAGTGCAAGAAAAATTGATACCTGTTATCCAAAAAGGCCGTAGTGTTGTTGGACAATCTCAGACTGGGAGTGGTAAGACCCATACATTTTTACTGCCATTGATGGATAAAATTGATGCCGAAAAAGATGAAGTGCAAGTCGTGATTACTGCACCGAGTCGTGAATTAGCCACACAAATTTATCAAGCCGCAAAACAGATCGGCGGGTTTCATGATCCGGAGATTCGTGTGTCAAATTTTGTTGGAGGAACGGATAAACAGCGCCAATTGAGCCGTCTGCAAAATCAACAGCCCCATGTCGTGATTGGGACACCTGGTCGTATCTTGGATATGATCAACGAACAAGCCTTAGGGGTTCACACTGCCAATGTATTTGTCGTGGATGAAGCAGACATGACCTTGGATATGGGCTTTTTGGAAGAAGTCGATCAAATTGCGGGGCGTTTGCCTGAGAAACTACAAATGCTGGTTTTCTCCGCAACGATTCCAGAGAAATTGCGCCCATTCTTGAAAAAATACATGGCCAATCCATTGATCGAAGAAATCAAATCGAAAGCAGTCATCTCTGATACGATCGAGAATTGGTTGATTTCTACCAAAGGGAAAAATACCAATAAATTGATCTATCAATTATTGACTACAGGCCATCCCTATCTTGCCATCGTTTTTGCCAACACGAAGAGCCGTGTGGATGAAATTACGGATTACTTAAAGGAACAAGGCTTAAAAGTAGCGAAGATCCACGGCGACATCAGTCCTCGTGAAAGAAAACGGATCATGCGCCAAGTGCAAAATTTGGACTACCAATATGTTGTCGCAACAGATTTAGCTGCGCGAGGAATTGATATTGAAGGGGTTTCTCATGTCATCAATGCCGAGATTCCAGCTGATTTGGATTTCTTTATCCACCGTGTTGGTCGGACCGGTCGAAATCAAATGGATGGGACCGCGATCACTTTATATGATCCAAGCGATGAAGGGGCAATCCAAGCCATCGAAGATCTAGGGGTTGTTTTCCAACCGAAGGAAATCAAAAATGGCGAGATCGTTGCGACTTACGATCGGAATCGTCGGCAAAAGCGGGAAAAATCTCGTGACGAATTAGACCCAACCTTGATTGGCTTAGTCAAGAAAAAGAAGAAAAAAATCAAGCCTGGCTACAAGAAAAAAATTCAATGGGCCGTTGATAAGAAGAACAAAGAAAAACGGAAGATCGAACGTCGTCAAACGACTCGAACCGCCCGCAAAAACAAGAAAAATTCGAATAGCTAATGCTTACCAAAACAGCAGTCAAGGAAGAGAACTACTCTTCCTTGACTGCTGTTTTTAATTGTTTAGTCATTTCTACACACAATACGCCATCTTCAGCATAGGGTTCAGATGTTTTTTGATACCCACAGGATTCATAAAACGCACAAGCGTCGATCTCTGCGGATAACACTGATTGGAGGGCACCCTCTTGGACACCACGCATTTCGAGGTAATGCAATAATTTGGTGCCGTATCCTTGGTGCCGAAAGGCCTTAGCTACGCAAAAGCGATCAGGTTGCAGAGTGTTCGGTGTAGAGAATTGATAGCGAATGGTAGCGATCGGTGTGTTTCCATCAAGCCAAAGAAAGTATGGACAGGTTTGGTCTTTTTCATCAAATTCCCATTCTGCCGGAATGTGCTGTTCTTCTACAAAAACGGCTTGCCGCAAGGCGAAAACCGCTTGTAGCATCCACGGACTGCGTCCAAAATAAAGCATCAGTCGTTTTCCTCCTTTTTCGTGGTATACTCGTTATATAGTAATTGTAGCAGATGAGAGGAGAAATGACGTGGATTTTTTTGAGGCGTTACAATGGTCAAATTGGAAGACACTGTCCTTTGAAATCAAAGAACAGCTGATCCAGCAAATTTTAATGTATTTTGTCAGTCCTTTAAAGGAGATCACCGATGTCCATTTTAGTCAGTTGACGTATGCAGGATTGAAATGTGCTACCTTTGAATTAACGATCGATGGCGAAGACTTTGTCTTTATACCAGGGAATTCTGAGGCGATCTTAGGTTGGGATCTCGGTGTGCAAGGATTACCGGCTACTTGCTGGAGTAAAAATTGGCAGTCACCACCCAATGAGATCATTCGCCAACTGGAAACAATCTATGAGTTAGAAACCAGCCAGGATTGGGGGATTTTTGTCAATGAGTCGACGAGCCCTTTGCGTAAAGCTGTGATTGATCCCATGCTAGTCCAAAAAAGTTCTCTGCCTGCTGGCGCAAGGTATATCGGGCAGTTAAATACGATCACTGGGGAGTTTCACGGGTTAGTCGATCAATTCAGTGTTTTCGAAAAAGAGCTAAAGGCACAATTCACAGCACCAGCGTCCTTTGAGGAAAGTTTGCGTTGGGAATTACCCGCTTTTTATCACGAAGAGAATCGCTATTTTGCTGCACTAGAGCCGTTATCGGAAACCTATCAGTTATTTACCCACGAATCCGTCAGTCAAACAGAATTGAAACAG
>Ga0153985_1000122_pt1 | contig 24163 bp, 33 predicted proteins | sample TSGA069MetaG_FD_104715 | JGI IMG/M metagenome (GOLD analysis project Ga0153985, IMG submission 104715) | Attine ant fungus gardens microbial communities from Georgia, USA - TSGA069 MetaG | ecosystem: Host-associated > Fungi > Mycelium > Unclassified | place: USA: Georgia, Alexander Wildlife...
CGCAGGTGTAGATTGTGCATTTTGTAGCCCACTTGTCGTATTTTTATTAAAATAAAGTTCAAACGTCTCTTTTTTTAATTGAAGCTCAGTTAACGTCGATTGATCGAATTGGCTGAGCAGCTCTTTTATCTCATGTGTTTCCAATTACGCTTCCTCCCAACGTTTCAGCAAGATCACTGCATTATGACCGCCAAACCCAAGTGAATTACTCATGGCATAGGTCAATTCTGCTGGTTGGCTTTGATTGATAACAACGTTCAAGTCGATCTCAGGATCTTGTTCTGTCACGTTGATGGTTGGTGGAATAAATTGATGTTGTAATGCTAATAGTGAAGCAATGGCTTCGATTCCACCAGCCGCCCCAAGCAAATGACCAGTCATTGACTTTGTACTGCTGACATATGGTTTTTTATAGTCTTCGCCCAATCCGTATTGGATCGATGTCGCTTCTGCACTGTCATTGGCGGGCGTGCTTGTACCGTGGGCATTGATGTAACCAACTTCAGCTGGGGTAATCGCCGCTTCTTGCATCGCTAATTTCATTGCTTTTCCAGCACCTGATCCATCAGGGTTTGGCGCAGTCATATGGTAGGCATCACAGTTCGCACCGTATCCTACGACTTCACCTAAAATCGTTGCCCCACGTTTTTGTGCATGCGCCAATGATTCTAAAATAAAGACGCCAGCGCCTTCACCCATGACAAATCCACTACGATTTTTATCAAACGGAACGGAAGCTTTGTCAGGGTCTGATTCAGTGGTTAACGCCGTCAGAGAAGCAAAACCAGCAATACCGATTTCACAGATCGTCGCTTCTGAACCACCAGCGATCATGACATCTGCATAGCCATGCTTGATGTTTCGGAAAGCTTCACCGATTGAATGGGTACCAGAAGCACAGGCGGAAACAGTCGTCGTACAAATGCCTTTCGCACCTACCCGTAACGCAATGTTGCCGGCAACCATATTTACGATCGACATCGGTACGAACATTGGTGATACCCGATTTGCTCCTTTGTCATGCATTCGAATCACTTGGTCTTGAATCGTTGGCAAGCCGCCGATCCCCGAACCAACCATCACGCCAAAACGATCCACATCAATGGTTTCTGTATCTAACTTCGCCATTTCCATCGCTTCTAAGGCCGCATAAATTCCATAAATGGAAAAAAGATCCATCCGCTTCGTATCTTTTTTAACGAAGTACTTTTCTAACGGAAAATCTTTGACTTCAGCAGCAACTGAGATCCCTGTTGCTTCTGCATCAAATTTTGTAATCGGGCCGATGCCGTTGGTCCCGTTTTGTAAACTTGCTAAAAATGTTTCTGGGTCATTTCCGATTGGAGAAGTGACGCCGTATCCTGTAACTACTACTCGATTCATCTATTCTTCCTCCTACCCTTGCATTGCCATCCCGCCGTCTACACTGATCACCTGACCAGTGATGTAGGGGCTTTTTGCTAAAAAGACTGCTGTTTGCGCAACATCCTGTGTTGAACCAAAACGCTGTAATGGAATAGTTGCCAATGATTGTTCTTTGACTTTATCCGACAGCACCTCAGTCATCTCTGTTTCGATAAATCCTGGGGCGATCGCATTGCAGGTAATCCCCCGAGCAGCACCTTCACGAGCGGCAGATTTCGTAAAACCGATCACGCCGGCTTTACTTGCCGCGTAGTTGGCTTGCCCGATATTTCCCGTCAAGCCGACCACACTCGTCAAATTGATGATGCGGCCTTCTCGCAGCTTCATCATTTTTTTCAGCGCGTGCTGCGTCATATTGAAGGTACCAGTCAAATTGATTTTGATCACGGAATCAAAATCTTCCGGTTTCATTCTCAACAATAATTTGTCATTCGTGATCCCGGCATTATTGACCAAAATGTGGATCGGTCCGACTGCCGCTTCTGCTTCCGAAAGCATGGCTGCCGCTTGATCAAAATCAGAAATGTCCCCATTGATTGCTACACATTTCACGCCGTAGCTGGTGATGCGATCGATCAGTGACTGGGGAATTTCTTTTCGTCCATTTAAAACGATATTCGCTCCTTCTTTGGCAAAGGCTTCCGCGATAGTAAAACCGATCCCTCGCGAGCTACCAGTTACAAAGACGTTTTTATTTTGCAGATCCATAAATTCCTCCTAGTTGAATCGGGCTAGTGTATCTGCCAACGTTTGGCTATCTTCTACACGCGCAGTCTGGATTTCTTTGTCTATTTTCTTCATAAAACCGCTCAATACTTTTCCTGGTCCGATCTCGATGACTTGTTGGATGCCAAGTTCCTTCAGTGTCGCAATGCTTTCGTAAAAACGCACTGGCGATTTCACTTGCAACGTCAACAGTTCCTTGATTTGGTCTTGCTGCATCGGCTGCGCGGTCGTATTGCTGATGACAGGTACTTGCAACTCATCAAAGGTAATTTGAGCTAATTCCTGTGCTAATTGCTGCGATGCCGGTTCCAACAAAGCAGTATGGAAAGGACCGCTGACATTTAAAGGAATCACCCGTTTGGTTCCAGCAGCTTGTAACAATTCCACCGCTTTATCCACTGCCGGCGCTTCACCGCCAATAACGATCTGCTGCGGCGTATTGTAATTCGCTGGTGTCACGATCCCGACTTGACTTGCTTCTTTACAGATTTCTTCAATCGTTTCAGCGGGTGTGTTCATCACAGCGACCATTTTCCCAACACCTGCAGGCGCCGCACTTGCCATATACCGACCGCGCTTTTGCACCAATGCGACTGCGGTCTGGAAATCAAGCGCACCACTAGCGACTAAGGCTGTATATTCACCTAAACTTAAGCCAGCAACAGCATCTGCTTCGATTCCTTGCGCATCCAAAAGTCGCCAAAAAGCCGTGCTTACTGTTAAAATGGCAGGCTGTGTATATTCCGTCTGGTTTAAACGTTCGTTTTCAGTAAAGCATAACTCGGCCATATCATATCCTAGAATAGTGCTGGATTGTTCAAACGTCTCACGAACGATGGCTTCTTGGTGATAGAGCTCTTCCCCCATTTTGGGGTACTGTGCACCTTGACCGCTAAATAAAAAGGCTGTCTTCATCTTGCACTCCTTCATTACTTTGTTCGTTGTTGTTGGAGAACATGGCTTCTTGCAGTTCGTCTATGAATCAGCAAAAACACGTTCTTAAAAAGGAAAGGCTAGGCTGTCTGCCTAGCCTTTGTTTTATGCTTGTTGTTTTTCTACATATTTAACTAGATCTTCAACGGTTGTGATACCATCTTCTGTTTCGATCTTCACATCGAATTCATCTTCGATCTCGTTAATGATTTGGAAAAGATCTAAGCTGTCTGCTTCTAAATCTTCTTGGATGTTCGTGTTCAATTTGATTTCTTCTTTTTCTTTTCCTAATTCTTCTGCTACGATTTCTTGAATTTTTTCGAATACCATGTGTATATTCCTCCAATGTGTTTTTCAATAGTAATTTTGTTTCGTGAACAAGTTATAAGGTGGCTAACATAGTTCCCCATGTCAATCCGCCGCCAAAACCTGAGAACACCACTTTTTGACCACTGCCAAGAGACAGTGTACCTCGTTTGATTTCTTCATCTAGCAATAACGGAATCGAGGCTGCCGAAGTATTGCCATAATCTTGCATATTTTGCAAAAATTTCTCACGGGGTTGCTTCAGCTTGCGAGCAACTTTGTCTAAAATGCGTGAATTTGCTTGGTGAAGCAAAAAATAATCAATTGCTTCATCTTGTATCAGATCATTGATCGAGGCGACCACATCACGCGTCGCAAAATCAAAGATTTCTCGTCCAATCATTTGCATACAAGCACTATACGCCGGAACGTTTTGTGAAAAAGGATTCTCATTCGTCCGAAAACCAGATGTTAAGGACATGCCTCGCGTCCCATCTGCTTTTAAAGACTCTTTGAGCAAATGCTGCTCTGAAGATGCTTCCAGCAATAGACCACCGGCACCATCTCCGAATAAAACAGCCGTCGAACGGTCGTTCCAATCCAAGACCTTTGAAAGTACTTCTCCACCGATGACCAATCCTTTTTTAGCGCCTGTTCGAATCAGTTTTTCAGCCATAGACAATGCATAAACGAAACCAGCACATGCTGCACTGATATCAAAAGCAAAGGCATTGACTGCCCCAATCGCCCCTTGGACTTGGCAAGCAACCGCCGGTGTATTGAAATCCGGTGTGATCGTCGCTACCAAGATAAAATCCAGACTTTCTGCTGAAAGCTGAGCATCTTGCAAGAGCGTTTGAGCGACGCGAATACAAAGGTCAGAAGTGTTTTCGCCAACAGCGACTCTTCTTTTTTTGATTCCCGTGCGAGAATGAATCCATTCATCTGAAGTATCCATCAAATTTGATAGATCATCATTTGTTACGATTTTTTCTGGAACATAACTTGCAGTCGCGGTAATTTTTCCAAACATATTCATCCATTATTCTCACTTATAATCTTGTAAAAAGTCATGCAGATTTTTCAGTGCTTTCAACAGTGCCTGTTCCTCTTCAGGAGACATCTGACTCAAGACACCCTTCACCATCTCACGATGAAAATGCTGATGAACACGATAAAGGAGTTTTCCTTTTTTCGTCAAACCTAGTTTGACGACTCGCCGATCATCTTCACTGCGAATCCGTTCTACATATTCTTTTTTCACCAAACGATTGATCGCGATGGTCAAAGTCCCAACAGTGATCGAAAGCTCTTTGGCAACTTCAGTCGTGGTCTTTTTTTTGTACATCCCGATGGCTTCGATGGTATGCATTTCGGTAATTGAAAGGTCTTTGAATTGAGATTTTTTCAATTCAGATTCTTCAATCACTAAGATGTCATTAAAGACGCTGACTAAGTAGTCATTAACTGTTTCTAAATTGGGTTCCATAACCTTCACCATCCGAATACTTTGATAATCAAATCATTTGATAGTCAAACTATATCGGAAGTTATTGAGAAATGCAAGAATTTTTTCGAACTTTTTTTATTTTTAAGCACATTTTTATTTGAGAACTGATTTTCTAAGATTCTAAAAGCTGCGAGTTGACAAAATAATCTGTTTCCGTTATAGAGAAATTTCCTTTGAATGTCAAAGTTTATCATTGCGTTGTCTCCACTCTATTCCTATTTTTTTCTTGTCAATGGCCAGCAAACGTTGCTCTCTCCGCTCTCATCTGCTACTCTTTGAAGGAAGGAGAGGAACGATCGATGAATCCGAACAAAGAGTTTCTAAAAAACAAAGCAAATGCACTGCCTGAAAAGCCTGGCGTTTATCTAATGAAAGATCAACACAACGAAGTCTTGTATGTGGGAAAAGCCAAATCATTGAAGCAGCGTGTCGTTTCCTACTTCCGAAAAAACCAGCAGCATGCCAATAAGGTACTTCGACTTGTTTATAATGTCGTTGATTTTGAAACCATCGAAACAGATACCGAATTGGATGCACTATTACTTGAATGTCGTTTGATCCAAGCTTTTCATCCTATCTACAACCGCCAAATGAACCATTCAGCGAACTATTGCTTTGTTGATTTGACGAATCATAGCTTCACGATCACTCAAACACCACAAATTGGCAGTTATGGCCCCTTTCGGCAAACAAAAAAATTGCCTGTGTTGTTTCAATTATTGTCAGAAACGTTTCAATTGCCGACTGTCAACGAACTGACGCTATTAACCTTACGTAAACAACTCCCTCAAATGGAGGCGTATCCCTTGGAAGAGAAGTGGCGAGAGATCGGCTGTTTTTTTGCAGGAAAGAAGACAGACTGTTTTTCACTCCTTAAAAAACGCTTGGCATACCTGATTGATCACTTATTGTTTGAACAAGCTAGTGTACTGCAGCGAGAGATCCATTTAGCAGAAAGCTTTTACCAAGAAATCGTGAGGGTCAATCAGTTCATTCAAGAACCGGAAGTGATTTTTTCGATTCCCCTTGACTTAGAGGAGCCAGTATCACAGACGACTCAACTCAAATACTATCAAGTCAGCTTTGGTAAGTTGATCCAAACAAACATTCTTTCTCCCGAAGAAACATTCCAGCCACTTCCGCCATCAAGCGCTGCGCTGCCTTTAGCCCCGGAAGATCTCGATCCATTAGGGATCATCCTTAATCACCTGTACCGCCAAGAAAAAGCAGCAGATAAATAAAAAACAGCAAGCCCAAGTAGGCTTGCTGTATAGAAATGAGAAAGCGACGACGAACGTCCCACTCATTCTTATTGGATCAAATCATAGATTTCCATGGCTACAATATCAACATTATCAAATTGATAAGATTGACTTGATTCTGCTTCCGTTAATTCAAACGTTTCTGTCGAATTGTCATAAGTAACGGTACATTTTTCGACGCCTTCTTTTTCAAAACGACGTACTTGAACTTCATTGTCTTGCGCTTCGACCATCGCTTCTAAACGTTTGATGATAGCGACTAATTGCGAACTTTTCATTCGTAAGCCTCCTTTTTCTGTCCGTTATATTGTATCAAAACATCCTCTATCTTGCATTGATTTTTCGTATTTTTTTTGTCATTTTAAGATTTTTTTCCATCTTGCCACCAAAGTTTAATCAGCGCCTGCGTTCCGTCATTTTCATAGCCTTTTTCAGCCAACTGATCATACAATTTTTTAGCTAAAGTGGTGCTTGGCAAATCCAATCCCATCTTCTTGGCTTCATCCAGAGCGATCCCCAGATCTTTGATGAAATGTTTGACAAAAAAACCTGGTGAATAATCCTCTTTTAGGATACGTGGACTGTAATTCGTCATGGACCAATTGGCAGCACCACCGCCAGAAAGGGTGTCAATCACTCGTGGTAAATCTAGACCCGCTTGGTTCGCATAGACCAGCATTTCTGTCATCCCCGTCATGGTTCCGGCAATCATGATCTGATTGGCCATTTTCGTATGCTGACCCTTTCCTGCCCCTCCTTGAAGTTGAAACGTCTTTCCTAATACTTCAAAAAGTGGTTTTACTTGTTGGTAAGCTTCTTCATCGCCACCAACCATAATCGTTAGCGTGGCATTTTTGGCACCAAGGTCACCACCAGAAACTGGCGCATCGATACTCGCAGCACCTTTTTCCTTCGCTGTCTGATAGATTCGTTCTGCCAAATCAGGTGTACTGGTGGTAAAATCCACCAATGTTTTGCCCGTCACAGCCGTTTGAAAAATCCCTTGAGGCCCATAGTAAACTTCTTCAACGTCGGATGGATACCCAACCATTGTAAAGATGATTTCACTTTCTGATGCAACTTCTGTTGGGGTGTCACACCAAATTGCTCCATTCGCAACGAGTTCATCTGTTTTTGCTTTCGTCCGATTGTAAACATTCACTGTATGTCCTGCAGCTAAGAGATGACCAACCATCGCTTGACCCATGACACCAGTACCGATAAATCCTAATTTCATGCAGATCCCTCCAAAATAAAAAAGTTCATGTCTTTAGTATACGCTAAAAACATGAACATGGGAAACAAATCCACTGCTATCAACGGTTACAGCCCCTTTATTTTCTCGTGAGAACATTCGTGAGAACATATCCCAATATTTTGCTTCTATTAATAGTACGTTATTCTCTACCGCTAATCATATTTAAACGATCAACAACATCAAAATTCTCCGTCGGATACAAATGAGAATATATGTCTAATGTCATTTCAATCTTGGCATGACCTAATCTTTCTTGAACCATTTTAGGATTCTCTTTCATATGAATAAGTAAACTAGCATGTGAGTGCCGCAGATCATGTAACGTAGCTCTAGAAAGACCAAACTTCTCTTGCAAGCGTTTGAACTTGACTCCCATCCAAGCTCCATCAATGAATACATCGTCGTGGCTAAACACTAATTTTATGTCACCAGAACGACGTTGATAATATCTCCACTTTTTTAACAATAAAATCGTCCTGCTATCAACAAATAGTGTTCTTACACTACTTTTCGATTTTGGAGTAGATAGATATTGCTCCGACTTTTTTTTGGATCGATTACCAACTGTATACAGCACCTTGATTTTTCCTTCATCTAAATCAACATTTTCCCACAATAATGCAGCGCTCTCCCCAAATCTTAAGCCAGTGAAAAACAAAAAGCGATAAAATAAATAGTGAAAAAAATCGTAGTATTCAGTTTGCGATAGATTTACTTGTAACATAATTTTATTCTCGAGATTAGTTGTAAAAATACTTTTCTCAAAAACTTTGAAATCATCTAACGTCCAAAAAGTGATCTTTTTCTTTTCAACCCTTATTCTTCCCAGTGCACGAAATGGATTTTCTTCAACAAACCCAAAGATCTTTGCTCTATCCCATATACCAGCCATTAAAGAGCACAACAAATTGATATATGATCCACAATTCCCGTTTGATAAAAGTTTATTCTGAAAAATTTGTACATCCAAAACAGTAATATCACGCATGTTCTTGTTTTCAAAATCTTCGAAATATTTGATCAAACAATATCTTCTTGGATTAAATGTGTTCGGCTTAACTCTCGATTTATACCAATCCAAATAAATCTGATCCCTAAAATCTTTAAAAGTCATATTTTCTTTACTATCTGAATCAGAAACCACCTGATCGTTAGCTTGTGTCTGATTCAAAATAAAAACCATATACGCACGATATGCCTCTGCCTCTGTCTTAAAACCTCTTTTCGTTTTAGTAAGTCTTTTTCCAGTAATTGGATCTTTCCCTAGATTAGCCTTGAAATAAAATCCATTTGAATCCTTATAAACATTTTGCTTCTTACCCATTTTGAGCTACCTCACCAGTCTCAAGTTCGTATCCCAAAATTTCTTCAACCGCCCACTTCGGCACTCTCCCTCTACCTTTGCTTAGATAAAAAGGACAGCCTTTTTTCACTAACATTAACTTTGCTTCACGAATGATTTCTCTTGCTTGATACTCACGATATCCTTTCTTCATCAAATCTTGTTTTGTACATGTCTCCATTATAATTCACTCCTCATAAAAAACATACTAGCAATAACGCTTTATGCTAGAAATTGGCAATAAAAAAAGAACCAAAGTTCAACTTTGATTCCTCGTTGTTGTTCGATTCAATTATTTTGCTGTTCTCTTTTAGATACAGATGTTTCTTGGAACTCTTCACTTTTACTAACAAAAATACCAGCAAGGATTGATTTCCTCACTGGTATATATTTCTTTTACCCTAATCATCAAATTTTCCGCTGCGATAGACTTCTTCATAGTTCCCTTCGGTCAGAATGGTCGGCAATTGGCTGATAGAGCCATCCCGATCTAATTCTTTCAAATGATAGGAATAAAGAAAATCCATCCTATTTGACTCACCTTTATACGGAATAAAAGCATGAGTCATATAAACATCTAGCAGCTCACTATAATATACCTTGAAACTAAAGTCATCTTCCGTGTACTCATAATCGTCTTCTCGATCATTGACACTAAGAACTATCACATCAATCACTTCTTGAACATCGTTGTTCGGTTTATTATTGCATCCAACTAAAACAAAGAGACTTATCGCAACCAACCAAAACCCTATTTTTATTCTCTTTTCCATAATTTTCTCCTTTTATCTAACCATTTTACCGCCGTTTGATACTAGTTTACCCATAGATCAACTCAAATTTCAAGCCTGAAATCAGCCATTTACTATCAAATTCTATATCCACTGTTACTAGCACCCGTTGTTCTAAACCATCAACGATCATTTCCAGTACATTAACGATAGCAGCACGATTGGCTTCTTGCTGACTATGAAAAGACTGATAGCTATACTCAGCGATACTTCCTGAAAAAATCTCTCCATCATCTGTAAAAAGGTACTCATCATGTAACGATTCCAACAAAATATTCTTCAATTGTTGATTTCGTTCTTCCATTGACCACTCACCATAATATGCATCAAATAGTTTATGATTCACATCCAAAAATGCCATCGCCGTACTTTCAGTTTCTTCCCTTTCTTCCATCGGGAGAATGTCGACCGTTGAACTGGAAGACTTCGTTTGCTCTATTGACGACTCAGAAGAAGAAACCGAACCATTCGGACTAGTTCGAAAATCAAAAAAGTTCTTTGACTCTTCTGTTGTATCGATCACACGTTCTTGATCAGGCTGGTCATTAGAAACAATATAGAACACCGCTCCACCTACCATTAAAATACTGGTAATGATTAAACATATTTTTTTCACACAACTCCTCCTATCATTTCAAACCAAGTACTTCTGCTGGGTCTAATAAAACATCTTCGCCTAAACTATCACTTGTTGAGTACTCAAAATGAAGATGTGGTCCAGTACTGTTCCCAGTAGTTCCTACAAGTCCAATCACATCCCCTTGCTTCACCTGATCACCAACCCGTACACTATTACTCACATTATGGGCGTATAAACTACAATGACCATTTCCATGGCGGATACGAACGTAGTTTCCCCATGAATCATGCCATCCTGAAAAAATTACTTCACCATCTGCAATGGCTAGAATCGGCGTTCCTTGCGGATGAGCAAAATCTATCCCACGATGGAAATTTCGTCCGCCATTATTTGCGAGTTGTACGACCAAGATTGGCATTAACCGAAGAACACTTTGTTGACTTTGCCCCAGCGTTTGTTCTTGACTTCTTTAAAGTAGTTATGAAAACAGGTGTATGCATGACGATTGCTGGAGAAACAGGTTCCGGTAAAACGGAACTGTTAAAATTACTTCTTTCGTTTATCCCGAAGGAAACAAGGCAAATTGTCATCGAAGATGTTCAAGAAACACATATAAAGGAGCTTTTCCCTGAACATGATGTTTTTGCATGGGTTACTTCTCCAGAAAAATCGATTGAGGATTTGGTAAAGGCGAGTTTACGTTTTTATCCAAAGTATATCAATGTTTCTGAAACACGTGGAGCAGAAGCGTATGAAATGATTCAAGCAGCGTTGTTTGGGGTACGTGTTTTATTAGGTATTTCTTTTATGATGCTGGTATCTGTGATCAATGTCGTTCGTGGGGTAATCCCAGCTGATGGAGTTGCGAATTACTTACTTCAAGTTATTGCGATTACTGTCACTCTTGTGGTGATCTGGAAAAACCGTGACAAAATCTTCAAGATGATTTCAGGTGGTATGATCTCAAGTACCGATGGCGGAATCTGGAACAAAGCCAGTGCACCGATTAAGAAGAAAGCCAAAGATGCGGTCAAGTTTAGTGCAGACGTGGCAGGTTTAGCTACAGTCGGTATGCCGTTAGGTGAAGTCGGTGGGCATGTCGCAGAAAATGCGAAAGAAAACGCCTACGATATATTTGCGGATCGTCAAGCATTCAAGCAACACGAGCAAGATAAGCAGACACAAGTGGCGGTGGATGATTACTTTGATACGGTGGATCGAGCGAAGAGTGCTATCGATGAAGAAAATCAAGCGACAACTCAGCCAACAGAAGCAGCTTTTGAAGATGCCAATTATCAACAAGCACCAACAGAAGAAATGGATGCCGATGATGTAGCGCTAGACGTGGATGCCGTTCAAGCAGAAATCAATGAACTATCGGCAGATGATGTTCATTCTACGAGTGATGATTTTGAGGAAATCGATGCCCTTGAGATTGAGAATGCAGAAACGGAAAACGTAGAGCAGGCAGAAATCAATGAGTTGGAAGCAATGGATGTCCAATCAACGAATGATGATTCAGAACCGATCGATACAATTGAGATTGATCATGCCGAAAAAGAAAATGTGGAACAAGCTGAAATTCAAGAATTGGAAGCAACCGATGTCCAACAAACGAATGAAGATAACGTACCAATCGATACAATTGAAATTCAAAATGCCGACACTGAAAATGTAGAACAAGCCGAAATCAATGAGTTGGAAGCAGCCGACGTACAAGCGACTGGTGTAGGATTTGGAACAGAGGATCGCCAAGCAGAAGCATTAGAGCCGTCCGTTATCGAAGGAACGAATCCTGAAATAACGTTGAATTCATTGGAAACTATGCCAGAGATCGAACTAGGCTCACCAGATGTGTCTATGGAGTACCTTGACCAACAAACGAATGATTTTTTCAATCATTTAGAAAATGAAACATTGGTACAAGCCAATAATGTGTTTGAAACAGAGATTGAAACTAACCATGTGTCGGCAGTTTCTGAAAGTCTTGAGCAGCCAGAACAAGTTGGTGAGAGGATAGGTGTAGATTTTAAAGAGGAAGTGAATCAACTTGTGGCGGACTCCAAGGCTTCGTTTGATGCGTTATTCGCAGAAGTGCGAGGTGAATAAATGATTAAAAAATATATACTATCTGCGTTGTTGCCACTGTTTTTTATAGGCGCTTTACTGATTTTATTTGCGGGAGGCTATGATCAAAGTCAGAAAAAAGGCGATGATATCTCTTTTGACGGAGCCTATGGGAATGTAGATTTAAGCGAAGCAGTCTTGCGCTGGAAAAGCGAAGTCGAGCGAGTCGCAAGAGAACATGATATTTTATATCAGGTGCCAATTTTATTAGCGATGATGATGGTTGAATCAGGCGGAACAGCTAGTAAAGATTTATTTCAGGCAAGTGAATCATTAGGTTTGCCTGTCAATACGTTAAATGAACGAGAATCTATTGCGCAAGCAGTGAAGTATTATGCGCAAGCTTTAACTTTAGCCAGAGAAAATGAAGTGGATGAGTGGTCAGCTGTGCAAAGCTACAACTTCGGATTAGGCTATGTAAGCTTTATCGCTAATAATGGCAAACGCCATACAACTGATTTAGCAGAACGATATTCGAGAAATGTGGTGGCGCCAAGCTTGGGTAATACAACTGGTGTGAAAAATGTGTATATCAATGCAGTGTCGATTGCGGATGGACGCACGTACCAATACAATAACGGCGGAAACTTTCACTATGTCGGTCTTGTTCGACAATTTATAGTTGTTGGTGGGACAGGAGAATATATCTTACCGCTTGATCCGCCTAATATCAGTTCGTGGTTTGGTTGGCGAATCCATCCAAAGAAGTCGTTGTTCCATTAGGACTTAGGCTTTTATCAACGGCACTTAAACGCAAGTGATTAAACACCCCATCCAAAATCGGTCTTGACGGATTAAATGCTTTTCCTTCTGAATTTGCAAAGCGATTAATAATACGTAAAACCGATCCTTCTGGATCATTTAACTCTAAGTCTTCTTTTGAATACACTTGATACGAATCGCTACCTTGGACAGTCAAAAAGCTCCCATTCCAACCGATGTCAGTAACAGAATCATCTAAAAGAATTTTCTCAATGAACCCTGTACCGACAATTTCTTGGACGACATATTCCGCAATTTCTTTGCCGTGCATGCTTCGTTTCACTATCCATCGTGGCATACATATAAGCGAACACATCGATTGATTTCGTCATCGCCAATTGAATATGGTTCTTCCCGACATCATTGGATTCAAGTGTTACATCATAACTGCCAAGGTCTAACCAAATCGGCAAGTAGAAGTTACGACCACCGTCAAGTAATTCACGATTAGTTCTAGACACTTGGTTTTCTGTGAAGATATTTCCTGTTAGTCTCTCTACACGCATCTCTGGGAATTCATAAGTGAAGGAACTATCTGACCGACTATCGCCTGCACGAGCCAACGCCCATGTTTGATCCAAAGGAATAATCACTTCCTTTTCTCTTGCGACAAAAACTTCGTGAATTTGGCTATCGACTAGATCTTGCGGCACCTTAACTTGAAGATCAAAAGCTTCAACGGTATCATGAACATGACTCGAAAAAGTTGGTGCTAAGTCAATCGCAAAACCATAGCCTGTTTTGGAACGGATCATTGGATCGAAATCAAAACGAATACTCTCGTTGAATTCTTGAACAGCGTCTTCCTCTCGCAAGCGTAATGTACGAGCTACTGCTGCATAGTCTACGACACCATTCTCTAAATCGCTAATGGTCAAAACCTTTTCAGTAGCTGTATACCCGTGAGTCGCCAAATCTTTTGTATCCGTGACGAATTTGTTCTTGTCAGGATTATCAACTACCTTGATTGTCACAAAGTAATCGATTTTTTCCGCCTTTTCAACTGCGTCAGTTGGTAGCAATAGCTCCAAAACATCTGCTTCATCGGACAAGGTCAACTCTTTTTCATAGACGACCCGACCCGTTGACTCTTCAACAACTTCAAGTACAAAGCGCAAATTCGACAAATCCTCTTCGTACTCCGCTTCTTTGGTCAATGTGAGTTGTGTCGGTAATCCGCCATCTTTTTCCGCTTTAGACGTATCAATTTGAATCGAATCGACATTAACTTGTAAAACAGGGATATGATAAGGAATCACAAAAGATAAATTACGACCATTAACAATACCTGAATGTGTGACCGTAGACTTGTATCGATGTCCTTCATCATCTTCTAAATCAGTAAGAGGTTCATACAGGTAAGATTCACCATCAAATTTAAATTCTTCAACTTTTCGAAGCAATTCTTCGGTTTGTTTATCGATATGATCGACAACAATTTTTCTTCGAAACAATTGTGTTGTCACTTCTTCCGACACTTTGGGCTTATCATCTACACTTACCCGAACGACGTTTCGAAACAGTACATGATCGGAGTCAATGAGTTTTTCCAATTCTTTTGCATCGGTTACTCTCACTTCAACTTCGATCCGATAATCTGTATCGTAAAAGCGTGCTGTTTTCAACACCGATGGTTTCGCAACAAGATGTATTTTGTTTTTTGTCGAATAATCATCAAAAAACAAAGAGACATCTCTTCCTTCTTGATCAACGATCCGATAATTCACTACTTCAAGACCAGCTGGAAGATCGTCACGGATCTCATACGAGCGATAGTAAAACTCATCCAGTTCATCTGGTACCTTATGAATCAGAAGGTACGTAAATGAATCGTGGAGCGATTCAAGGATTGAACTTGTTACCAAACCATCATCCGATTGGATATATTTCTCTGGCTCAATCGTTGCGGTTCTAGCAAGTTTTTTCCCTGTAAAGCCGAAGAACTCTCCACCTCGTGCATGGATATTGGGCTCCCCTATCTGCATATGACTTGGCAAATTTCTTAAGTTCCAGTCGAATTCCACAAAACTCGTGTCTCTGTATAAAAAGGTGAACTGTGCCCAAAGGTCACTTGGATCAGCATTTACACGAAACGGATCATAGACAGTTAAAGCACCGTCACTTTCTTTTTTGACACTGATATTACTATCTTCGGTCACATAAATCGTTCCTAAATGAGGTACAGTATTTTTATCAAAAGTCACGCCTTGATGAAAATCGATATCTGTAATGGTCATATATCCACTTAACTTCACAGGCTGACCTGTCTGAGCGTCAATAAATTCCCAGCGTTGTTTGACGTAGCGATAGCTTTGTTGGATATGAGAAATAGCGCCTGTCGTGTAAAAAATATACCCATAATTAGTAGCGCCTCTTTCCCAATCAGTCACAGTGATTTTTAGATCAATCACACGCCCATTGTGCATCCCGACATTATGGTAAGTAACGCCAATGTTTCCTTTACCGTTATCGTTTGTAGGCAAGTGTCCTAAAATCCCTGTAGCACCTCCGTAGCTGTATGACCAACTATCCCAACGACCCCCAAAAGTTGAAACTGTCGTTACGCCATCAATCCAGCGAGCAATAAAAGAATAGTCGCCACTAATTTCTGTTTCGTCGGTAACAATCTCACCATATTCAGAACTTCCTAAATTGCCAGTCCCCCAAATATTCGTTGAGGCATCGGTAATTGTGGTTCGAACAAGCAGTAGAACAAGTAACAATCCTATCGAAGCAATAAAATGCACAATTATTTTTTTTAGCAATGTTTTCACATCCTCTCTTTCTTTTTAATGAAAATAGCTTAGGTGGCGAACGTATACTCATCCAAAACTTCCTTTTGTCATTTATTTTTTTACCCACTCTACACAGCGTAACAATTGGTTTCTTGTCATATGGCGACCATAAACCTTAATATTTGAGCCTTGAACTTGTTTAGGAAAAAAGGTAATTTTATAAAAATCGTAATAATACACGTTATTCTTAGCAACCCCTTCAATGATTAGTGACGTGATTCGTGAAAGTTGTTTTTCATAGCAAACAGGAACAAATGGCTTAAATTTCATGTTCTTATTTCCTGTCCTTTTTTGTAGCTCACAGAATTTCTCGTACTCCTCTTTTGAAGGACTAGATACATAACACATAAAGCCTTTTTCTTTTAAGTGATCCAGTAGGCGAATTGATTTCATCAAATCACCTGGCTTTTAGTCCAATATAAAAAGACCCAAAATCTCGCTCAAAACGCAATATGAGCGCTTGTAACAACCATTCTTGAGTCTTCTTAGACGTAGTAATATTCAGTTCATCGTATCCCGTTGCTAGGTTTATTCGTTCATCAAATTTTTCATTCGCAATAAATTTCTCACGCTCCAAGATAAACGCTCGATCTTCTGCTTCAAATGTTGTTTCCTTCATTAACGTGTGAGTCTTGATTTCATTTAAGTAATAGTCAATGAATTCATCCTTTGGCACTTCTCGTTTATTAGCATCGAATAAATCGGCGCGATTGACCCCAAACCGATGGATATTTTCAAACAAAAAAGTACGATCAGGTTTTTGCTTAGTATCATTCACATAGTTAAACCAATCTTGTTCTGCAATTTTTTCTTCCTGCATGAGAAAAAATAGTGATCTCGAACAGTTTTCATCATAGTCAGGAAATGTTTTTTTTAATACCTCATTGATTGCGTCCATGTAACAGTCAATGTATTCACGAAATTCCAAGTAAGCACCTCCTTGTTCCAAAAAACTTTTCTAAAAATCATTTAAGATACTTTTCATCAAATCCCCACTAATCAACTTTTGTCTATAAAAATGAAATAAATACTTTTTTGCATAGACATATGGCTCCATTGGAAAAAAAGGATTCCGCTCAAATACTCGTTTTAATTCATGCAAGCCATCTATTGCCTGTGGCGATAACTCATATTTCTCTGGATTGCACAATAGTTCATCTAACTGATCCATATGTTTCCTCCATCCATAAAATTTTCTCGTCAAATAACCATATTATCTATACTGGTGGTTTGTACTTCAATCATGTGAAGGTGTTTTTCACTGAGTTCAGCTTCATCAATGATTTCTTGCACTTCGTCTGTTTCTTCGATTTCATCGACTTCCATCAACATTTTTATCGTGGGAGCCACCGAACGTTTGAACCAATTTTTTGAGCGTTCGTACAAAGCCTCATTGGGTTCAGTTACTAGCTTTACTTTTTCAACATCGCCAAGAAAATATGACCATTTCTTATTTACAGGCCAGTACTTCCTTGAAACACCGCCTTTTCTATCTACAAAACAAAGATAATCACTTAAAATCCCCAACAAAAATGCAGTTAAATCTCCAGTTTTCGTATAGCCATGGATTGCCTGTTCTGCTTTTTCATCTTTAAACCGAAGCTCGTAACGATTTTTGATCGGCACATCTTCTACATCAATCCCAAGTTTTTTCGCCTGCTCATAATTCTTTTGATAAAACGCAATATAAAGCTCGCTTCTTTTTGAACCTAGATAAATAGTGACCCCTTCTCGTTTCTTTTTAGAAATTGATCCCGAACCATTGAAATCGAAGCGTTCAAAACGTGAAATCAATTCTTGTCGATTTATTTTATTTAGCAATGTCGGAATACTCAAATATTCTTTATAATCATTAATAGCTAAATCAACTCTAGTGAACTTTGCTCGATAATCAAAACAAATATGAAAAAAATCAAACCAAGTCCGCCCTTGCGCTTTTAGAAAGGCTTCAAATTGTCGACATCCTTGACCCGACAACTGGATCATCGTTCCACGAGAATCACCTTTTTCAGAATACATAACCATCAAATAATCTAACTGATATCCTCCGACATAACCGTAAAGGTGACTTGATATTTGCGCGAAAAATTCTTTTTTTACTTTTAAAATCTCATTAAAAATTATTTCAACGTCATGTGTTTGAAATGTGACTCGAATATAATCAATGATACTTTCAAGTGGCTCATGACGATTTTGGTCTGCAATAAAGTCATAAATTCGATTCATTTTTTCATCTGATAGCAAATTTAAACCTCTTTCGAGGTTATAAATCGATTGCCTTGAAAGACCAACATTTTCAGCAAAAGTTGCCTGAGTCATTTTCAACAGATTTCTCGAAGCTTTTATACTTTTACCAATCAGCTTCAATTCTTCACTATCCAACACTTCACCTCTAATCATGCTTCACTTTACATTTTCGCCATTTTTTTCGAGCGCAATGTAAAGTAATAAATCGCTTATATATCAATGTTTAATCGTTAAATTCTGTCATTTTTACATCTTCATTACCCCCCTGTTAGAATACGGGGGTTCTACGGTCGCAGGCGTCGCACGGCGCCACCTACTCCCTAAAAAAGCCTAACAGCGGCGCTGCTTAGGGCAGCCCCGCTTGCTGAGCCTGCACGGCAGACTCGCCACGCCTTTTTTTCCGACAGTCACGAACCCTCAAGTTATACTCTAGACTGCTTTAACTCATAGCTTCCTCAATTGATTCCGTAGCTTCTTCTAAAGAATCAATAGCATCACTAATCGGGTCAATAGCTTCTTCTGCTTTTTCGTATCGTTGAGACCCATGTTTATTTTCAGGCATATTTTCTACATAATTTTCTTCATCCTCTCTGATATCATCCAAAATTTTTAATCATCTCAGAAATGATATCAGCAACTTCTTTCAATCTTGTTCTTCTTATCCTATTCATCACATTCCTCCAAAATATTTTGACTAAGACAATAGCTGTTTTCGTAAAGCACACTTATATAGTAAATTCTGTAATTGTGAACACTCACTATCCATGCGGCTTATTTGCATTTGGGAAAGCTCATCTTTCATTTGTTTCTTATGAAGACGGATAGATTCAATAGCACCAGTGATTACATCTGCTATCAACTGCTCTTCTTCTTTCGTATACTCTATGGAAAAAGTAGTTATTCTCAATGTCATCTTACCCTTCGGACTCTTTTTTGTTCTGCATATCTAACTCGATCATATGATCATATTTCTTGAATTCTTCTAGAAAATTATAGCTTTTAGGTACAAACGGCGAATAGAATTCCCTTACAACGCCGCTGCCATCGTCAATATAACCTCTCCCCTTAATTGGTTTATTGAAAAAAGCCTTATTTTTACTTTCATCACCAAATACCATGTAATAGCCTTGTACTGACAATTTTCCAAGAGTTACTCGGCACATTAGATTATCCCTCACCCCTGATGGAAAATCACTGCTATCAGGCTTTTGTGTGCCAAGAATTAAAAATATACCAGCTTGTCTGGCTTTCATAACCAATTGTTGAACTGCATTATCCACTCGTTCGATTTTCTTATAATCACGACCTAGACTTCCATAAAATGCCTTCCACTCATCGAAAATAATGAACTCAGGAGGCATCTTATAGAATGCATAATTACGCCCTGATTCATAGTTTGGTAAAGATTTCATATACTTAAATCGCTCTTCCATTCGCTTGGCTGCATCTTCTAAACAACGAATCATTGTTTCCCCTTGACCGTAATAAACCTTCCCTTTAAAAACAGGTAAATCAGCTAAGTCAGCTAAATCGGCAGACTTAGGATCACAAATATGCACGGTTCCAATCGATAAAATTGCTTTGATTAACGAATACATAAAATATGATTTTCCGCCACCGGTGCCACCTGCAATCAACATATGAGGCAACTCATCATATGACCACTTTACGCCGTTCATGAGTGTAATTGCGCCATCTTTAGCAATAACTTCACTGATTGCGATTCGTTTCGAAAGGACATCCGTCATGAAAGAATAGGTCACAAAACCAAAGTCCATTTGTTCTGCAACTAAATCTGCTAAAAACATTTCTTCTAACTTCTTTCCCAACTGTAAAAATCGATCGTGGTGCTGCCCACCGTCTAATGGTAACGTGACATCAGTTGTATGTTTGCCTTTTTTTACATAAACTTTTGGGAATTTTTCTTTAGGTTTCTTCCCAGCTTGACGTGATTCTTTCTTAATTACAAAGCCACTTAGTTTTAACATTTTCGCAATCATGTCATAGTACTTTACTTTTAGAAAATAACCACCCTTCAAACGAGACCACATCATAAACGAAAAGACAATAAAACAAGCCCCCACTGTTAGGAGCGTTATTACTAAAGACGGAACAATTAATTGTTGCACCGTATGAAAATCCGTCATGACTGGTTTTAACAAAAGAAATCCAACAAAGCCGATTCCAATCAAAAAAGGACTCAGCAAAAATAAAAAATGAAGCCACCAATCATAAAGATGGATTTTCTTTATCCGCCGTCCTCGATACTTAAATATTTCTTTCAGCATAATTTACACCTAACAGTTTCGTTTTTTCTTCTAAATCTGAAACACAATTTCCATAAACATCATTTAATTTTGTTTGAAACTCTTGTTCTACATAGTTTTTCAATTGCTCTTCTTGTGTTCCTTCATCCATGAATACACAATCGAACCACCTATCAACAATGATTTGCGTTCCTTCATCTTGAAGATTTGTTAATCTTCGTAATCGGTTATAAAAGAAACTTTCAAAGATATCTGCTTTTTCTTCTGGAATATTCTTTCTCTGCTGGTAAAAAAGCTCCCGAAAACGATTTTCTTTTTTTGTAGCTATTTCTAGCACACGATATAACCACTTTTTTAGCATTGGATTCAAATGATCTCCTCCATTCTTTTGCGAATAATATGTTCACTAGCCACGAGTTAGCATTTCTTCTACTTTTAATAACTCTAGATAGACACTTCTAGGAAATCTTCCCTTATTCTCACTAAGCTTCTTTTCCTCCAGTTCGTAAATTAGATCAACATCCCTTAAATATCGGAGCAGTTCAATTACGCTTATCTCTTTTGTTGAAAAAGAGCTATCTGAAATTAAGTATTCTTTTTCTTTCATCATATCTAAGCATATCTTCACTATAGAACGCTGAATTAGCTCTTTTTTTCTCAGTTGCTGCAACTTTTTTTTTATTTTGTATTTTTGTTTCCATTCTTTAAAAAACAGGATAAAGAAGAAAAAATTTGTTATTATTAAGGTAACCACTATTACCAACTTATTCACCACCATTAAATTTTAGAAAGAAGGTATACATTGCTATGGAACAGAAGTTATTTCCTCAAACCACTGCATATAAAATAGCACGAAAATTTCCTTCAAAAGAAGCGAAGCATCGTCAAAATGTTTTACGTGCTTATTTAGATCAAACTGCTGCTATTTTGAATGAAAAAAATGTGAGCATAAACCAGCGAAAGAGTGCCATCATTTGCATGATCAAAGGATTAAGCTCAGGAATTCAATCAGACATCAATACTGAGTGTATTACCAGTGAAGACCAAAATATAAACTACTATATGATTGACTCATTTCCTATACGTTCACACTGCACCAACTGTTATAAGCAATTTGAAACAATTCCTCAAACTGATCTTGACATACCAGTAGCTTTACAATCAGCACCAATTATTTCTCCAATATGGAATAAGGGACGAATGTCCCAAGCGTTTATGTTTATAGGAGCAGATGTTGGCGCTCCATTCAGGCATCAGGAAAATAATCATTTTGATTTAGAGTATATCAAATCTCTAGGATTTTTTTGGAACGGAAACGGCTTGCATTCTACAAACACTGGAATTCTAAAAGGAGAAGGAACTCTTAAAACATCCTATATGATTGATTTGTCTGATCGATTCAAACACTTTGAATTTGATGGTACATTCTATATTCACAAAGCTTGTAATACTCCTGTTATAAAGCCGATTGACTATCGTCTTGGAGTCATATTTGAAATCGGTCGCATTCTTGAAAAAAATTCTATACAATTATGGTAAACGCATATTTTCACTTATAGAAAGCCCCGTCATCAGTGTAAATAATATTTCCTTCGTATCGACAATCCCTGCCTAGTGCTTCTCCATCAATGTATGATCGCAAGTTTTCAGGAACTTCAAATAAGCCTTCTTCGACTAAATGGTTCCCATAATCTTTGTCGTTATAAACCTCTGGTAAGTGAATGATCTCCTCATAATCTTCGATTGCTTCTCGAATATCGCTAAAGAAAGCATCCTTAATTTCAGCTAGATTATTTTTGTAGTCGCTTGGCAGGTCTTCTAGCAATTCTGCTAGCTCGTTTAATTCTTCTAAATCATCATGCTCACCAATTGGAAACGGACTTTCAAAATCAGTAATGATATGTTCATCACCATCTTCTAATCCCAGTTTTCGATTCATATGGTCAATACTAACAGGTAAATCAAACCAATCCCCCTTCAAATTCCCTTGATTTCTCACATGTAAGTTTTCAACAAATACTTTCACCATTGCTTTCACCTCGATTTATTTTTCCAACATACTCCCCAAGTTCAATCCATTTTATGTATCTCCATTAATCAAAAAAAGCGCACAACTTTATTTTTTTGTTGTACGCTTTTCACTAATTTATTATTGTTGCTTATTCGATTCCTGTTTATGTGGTTCTGGTTTTCTTTGATCCACTTTCTTTTGAACTTTCTCAATGCCATCGGCGACAACTTTCAAATAGTTATTCGTTCGATTGCCTTGTCTGAACGAATAATATTCGATTCTCGGATTGATCAACTTCACCTGATCACCAAACTCAAATTCTTTCCGATCAGCAGAGACATCAATACTCACAATCTCCTCTGACACTTGACGTTTCGATTGCACCACATAACGAACTTGGGTAGAAATAAGTTCTCCCTCATCGTTTTCTCGCTTTTTATCTTCTTTCATTCGAAGAAATTTCAATTCACCGAAAGTTTCTTCAATATTTAAACTAATTCCTTTGTTCAATTCATTGATTTTTGCCATAAACTATTACTCCTCCAATACTTACGCTTTTTCGATACCTTGTGCCTTGATCGTCCATCCAGCAACTGCTCCATCTGTTCCTGCTGCTTGGCTGAAAGGCTCGCATCTCACATCTCTCAAAATAACTTCATCACCGTAGCTTAATCCTGATGTATTCACACGATTGGGAATGATTACTTCGATTGTTTCTTGTTGTTTCACCGACATAATTGCATGATAATAGCCCACTGGTTGACGCCGACCAGTAACGTATTCTGCAAATTCTTCTTTTCTACCTACATATTCTAAACGACCAAATGTTGCTTTAGGTTCACAAATAGCAAACTCCATAAATTTAATACCTCATCTTTCTCAAAAATTATCGTCCTTGTTCTTCAACTAAGATATACCTAATGTACTCTTCTAGCGGTTTCAAATCATTTTGGACAAAATACCAGATTTCTTTTAAATCTATTGTATTATATGCATGCACTAAGTCATTTCTGAATAAACGATAATGATCCCAAGATATATCTGTATACTTTTCTTTTAGTTCATCACTCAAATTATGACGAATCATTTCGCCAACTTGAGTAAGACTAAATGCTACCGATTTTTGATAGTCACTATCATTTTCGAACGAAAAAAAACTGTTACCAAATTTAGTAACAGTTTCTCTAATCTCATCTATAATTATTACAATATTAGTTAACGAAAACTTGTCTTTCTGCACCATAAATCACCTTCATGTCTTCTTGAATATTTTTCAAAAAGAAAGGATTTCTTTTACGATTACTAGGATTATCCAGTGAAGACTTCAAGATAACATCAATTTCCTTATCCAATAAATTTTCCAGCTGACTTTTAAAGGCCATCTTGTCTAATAAGGAAACGATATTAGAATCTACTGTATCTACAACAAAATCTAAGTCACTCTGTTCGTCTGCTTCACCTCTAGCATAAGAACCAAAAAGATACACTTCATGGATTTTATATGCTTCACAAACAGGCTTAATGACTGATTGTATCTCTTCAATGGAATAAATCATGTAATCATCGATCCTTTCTCATTTTAGTTTACTTAAGACACGTTCACAAATACGGATTTCATTTTCAATATCTACTTTACACGAAATTCGGCACTTTGAAAACTCTCTTAATAAATATTTCAATTCTTGTAATCGTGACTCTAATAAATCTATCACATAGTTCGTTTCTAAATTACATAGCTCTGGCATCATAATCTCCTGTAAATACAATTACTTCAAGATCATCTAATACATCTAATACATCTAATACATCTAATACATCTAA
>Ga0153985_1000123_pt1 | contig 23968 bp, 30 predicted proteins | sample TSGA069MetaG_FD_104715 | JGI IMG/M metagenome (GOLD analysis project Ga0153985, IMG submission 104715) | Attine ant fungus gardens microbial communities from Georgia, USA - TSGA069 MetaG | ecosystem: Host-associated > Fungi > Mycelium > Unclassified | place: USA: Georgia, Alexander Wildlife...
TAAGGGCAGGTTTATTTAACTATACGTTCAATCAGTTTTCTACTAGTTGCTTAAAAATACTGTGAGAGGCTATTTACTAGAAAACTTAATAAATTAACTTCCACAGTTTAGTTGACAAACCCCAGTAATGTTTTTATATCTAAGATACTGGTCGATTTAAATGTATCAATTCTGGTGCTCCTATTGGTTGTTTATGCCATCTCCATATCTACTGGAATCATTCTTTTTCAATGGACAAAAAAAACGCAAACTAGATTATTAGATAAGAATGCTTTTGATTGTTCAAATCAAGATATTGCAGCTCTTGTAGGTAATTCATCCAATGAACTGAGGAAGGGCTATCTTCAAGTAGCCCTTGGATGTATACTGTTTGGTTTGTTAATGGCTGTTTTCTTTTATTTCAACAGTACTATGATTTTATCATTAGCTTTAATCTGGATAATAAATGTTATTGGAATTTTACTTTTTTGTGAACCTCTCCTTTACTATATTTTGATAAAGACAGAATTAAAAGCAATGTGATTATTGTTAAAAACCAAAGTTTAGATTTTAAAAATGGAAAGGATGAAATAAATGGAGATTAATGCTATAGGAACAGTGGTTACATTGAAGAAGGATGAACAAAAATTGATGATTACCTCGAGATTTCCGCTTTACAATAATAATGGAGAAATTGGTTATTTTGATTATGCTGGATGTTTGTATCCACAAGGACAAGTAAATGAGGAGAACTATTTTTTTAATAATGAAGACATTAGCGTTATCAATTTTGAAGGTTATGTATCTGATGAAGAGGTGGAATTACGGGAAGAGTTTGATAGACAATTTTCAAGTATTAAATATCCTCGATTTGTAGTTGGAGATATAGAGTAATAACTCTAATAAAAAAATGGCTGTAAGCGGTTTGTTTATCTCCACTTATAGAATTTTAATGAGGTTCGAAAGGAGAACAATGAATCAGAAAAATCAGCAAATCCTTATTTGCAAAACAGATGATAATAAGAAAATTTACTATGATGAAGAAACGGAAAGTTTTGGTAATGTCGTCAATTCTTTCTAGGCGGTACTTTTTCATTTGGTAAACTTCCTTTCATTCGAGGTTATTATACTCCTCTCCCAAAATGTGTCCACTAAATCAACCTAACACAATCAACAATGATTGAACGCGAAAATACAAACTAGATCTATAAAGAGGGCAAATATGAAATATAAATATGATTTACTTTCAACAAAACTCAAAGTCTTAACATGGATCACTGCACTAATCATAAGTATTTTGGTATCACTCTATTTACACTCGGATTATTTACAAGTCAAAATGCTGGGATCATGGGAAGTTAGCGATATGGAGTTGGGCTATTCGATTGATAAAGAACCTAAGGATGTAATTATTACACGGAGTATGATTAAGGTTGACGAACTAGAGGATGTACAAATAAAGTATGGGGGAAAACATAGTTCTAGTAATTTCAGTCGGAAAAATGATGGAAAAGAAATTCTTTATTACTTTGAAGGACCTGATGCTGCGGAAGGACAACCTGACCACATGCTTGTCTATAATAAGGAGAATCCTGAACGTATGATGCTGGCAACTTTTCCCAACGATCGCGAAAATGATGAATTCAACGTATTTGTACTTATGAAGAATGGGCAGAGCCATGAAGAATAATCAGAATTTAGTAATAAAATACCGATTTCGTCCGTATGCTACATTATTACTTGTAATAATTGTGCTACTACTAGGATTCATGTCCGTTGCTATGTATACAGAACGAGAATGGTTGATGTTTGTCATGACTCTGTTGATCACTCTTTTTATGATTTGGGGAACTTTATCACAGCTGTTACTAATCAAAAAGGATTTTCACATTAAAGTCGTTCGCCAGTCGAATACTATGGAAGTTGATATGGGCAGGCTAACTAGGAAAATTAAGGCAGTTGATTTGACTAAAATTCATGGTGTAGCTCTACAGGTTCAAACTATTAAATCAACTACGACCTACACCATTCAATTGGCGACAGATCCAAAAACTTGGGGTACATTCTATCAAAAAAAAGACAAACTAGTTCAGAAATATAAGGATGAGTATGAAGAAATGTACATCGTATTCAATATCATGAATCAGAAAGAGGAGGATATTCAACAATTAATAATGTTCTTGATTGATTATGATATAGAACTGATACCTTTTACGCCATCAGTATTAGGTGGTTATCCAGGAGTTCCAAAGAAGAATTCTTCTAAATATACGATATCTACAGAAAAAGCAATTTTAGGTTCTGTTGAGAAAAAAATGCAAATTAAACAATGGATTAGCTATTTTCTTACTATACTAATCATTAGCTATCTTTTAATAAGTTTGATTTTTCAAATTTTAGGAACATTCCACGGAATCTATTGGTAATTGATAAAAGTAGCAACCAAAGCTGAATCCAACTACGGATTCGGCTTTTTACGGTTTATTATTTTTTGGGAGAGTTATTGTGAAGTTTTTCTCTTTCGGCTATACTCTTAATGATAACGTTTTTAATTATTCGGGAGGTGGGAATTTTGTTTACTTATCAACTATGAGTTTGAGTTAAATGTGGACTTGGAGTATCTAAGTTAGCGAGTAAACAAAAATTTCCCTCCTTTCTTTAGTACGTGATGGTCATGTCTATTTTCCATGGATCGGGGGAACATACAGGTTTGTATGTTTCTTTTTTGTGCGCTCAAACACATATAATTTGCATCACCACAAAAAAAGATTAGGAGAATCGGGATGAAAAAATTTAAAGTAGCTTTTGCACTATTGGCGGCAGTTTTAGTATTGGGAGCATGTGGATCGAAAAAGGAAGCCTCGACAGAAAAAGAGGAGAAAAAGGATATCAAAATTGCCTGTAATCAAGTATCCGAGAATTCGCTAAAAGCAGCGAAAGAATCAATGGAAGCGGAAGGCTATAATCCAGAATTCGTAGTCTTTTCAAATAATATCGAAGCCTTACAAGCAGTTCAAGATGGCAATGTGGATGCTTCATTTGCACAGCACGAGCCGTTTATGAAATCCTTCAATGAGCAAAAGGGTGGCGACTTAGCAATGATGACGCCTCATGTTTATTATACTGGGATCGGTTTGTATTCGACTAAATATGATAAGATCGATGAATTACCTGACGGTGCGCAGATCGCTATCATGAATGATGCGATGAATCGTGACAATTCTTTATTGATGATGCAAGATGCTGGCTTGATCAAATTAAGCGATGAGAAGAAATCAGGTTATACAGCATTGGATATCGTTGATAATCCAAAAAACTTTAAATTTGTTGAAATTGAACAAGCACAAACAGTCCGCAGTTTGGAAGATTTGGATGCGGCGACTTGCTTCTTTACCTTTATGTTTAACTCAGGTGAAAATTACAAAGACTATTTGATTCGTGATCAGCATGCTAAAGATTTTCCAATCAGCTTGATTGTAAAAGATAAGAATAAAGATACTGATTGGGCGAAAGCAATCAATGAGTCTTTCACTACAAAAGAGAGCAAAAAAGGCATCAATGATCACTTCAAGGGAGTGTTTACTTTCTATGAGTAAATTCCAAGAGCTGAATCGGCGATTGAACTATTTATTAGAATTGGAGCGCAAGGTAGTAGGAATCAGTTTTTTGCCAAATAAAGAGGATTTTGAAGTCTACGATGCACCAGCGACAAAAAAATTAGTTCCTTATTGTCGTGCAGTTCAACAGGCAACGGAAGGTGTCAGTGTGAAGATGTCGATTGATAATTTTGGCTGTCCGGCGTCTGCCGTAGCCCTAGGCCTGATTGAAAACGATGAGTATAGTGCTAGTGGGCAAAAGCATGCAAAAATGGGTGTTTATAAGGATATCGAAGGGAGTAAGGCAATTGCGGATGATATGGTTTATTGTCGGGAACCTTCTTATGGGATTGCGGTCGAACCGATTGAAGCGTGGAAAAATACCCCTGATGTTATTTTGATTATTACAACGCCGTTTAATGCGATGCGAATCTTGCAGGGCAATGCGTATTTTAATGGACAAGCGAAAAATATCAAGATGACGGGTATGCAAGCGATCTGTCAGGAAGGAACCTCCTATCCTTATGAAACCGGCTTGATCAATATTTCAATGATGTGTTCAGGAACACGATATGTTGCACGTTGGAAAGATGAAGAGCTATGTGTCGGCATTCCCTATGAGAAATTTGAAGTCATGATCAAGGGACTAGAAGAAACATTAAATCCAATGGAGCTATTAGAAAAGAAGCGCAAAGTCATCAAGAAAATCGCGGAAGATGATGTACCGGATTTTTATGATGTTCGGAAACGGGACAATTATTTTAGAGGCGCTTATCAGGGCGTGAAACGTTAGGTGTTGAGTAGATGGAGATAGTCATCGATCAGGTCAATAAAAGTTATGGAGAACAAACAATCCTAGAAGATATTTCTTTGACGATCCCTACCGGTTCTATCATGGGAATCTTAGGAATCAGTGGTGCGGGAAAATCAACGTTGCTGCGGTGTATCAATGGTTTGGAACAAAGCCAATCCGGTAGTATCAGAATCGGTGCGCAGGCATTGGAAAAACTATCGGAAAAGCAATTGCGAGAGATGAAGAAAAAAATCGGGATGATCTTTCAAGGGAATTCTTTGATCGAACAAAAAACGATTTATAAAAATGTCGCGTTGCCGCTAGAGTGCAGCGGATATGCTAAAGAAGCAATCAAAGAACGAGTAGAAGAACTCCTATCAGAGGTCGGAATTGCGGATAAGGCGAACATGAAGCCACGACAATTATCTGGTGGGCAAAAACAACGAGCCGCAATCGCCAGAGCCTTGACGATGAATCCGGAGATTCTGCTTTGTGATGAGGCGACTTCGGCACTAGACCCGAATATTACGAACGGTATTTTGGACCTTCTGTTGAAATTAAACCAAAAAATGGGATTGACGATCGTGGTGGTGACTCATCAAATGGAAGTGGTGAAGAAGATTTGTGACCGCGTCGCTATTTTACAACAGGGAAAAATCGTTGAAGAGGATACGGTTCAGCAGGTTTTTCTAAGCAACTCAGAAGTATTACAGACGATCACAGGGGAACCGCAAACCAACTTCGGTGAATTGAAAACAGGCCATCGTTTAGTGAAATTAGTGACGCAGCTAGAAACGGATGTTTTAGCGTTATTGCGCCAATCAGGAGTAGAAGCGCCACATCTATTGAAGGCAACGACCGAGCAATTTAAGGAAGAGAGTCTGACCACGTTGCTATTGTCTGTACCTAATGAAGATGTCGCAAAATTATTAGCGCTCGCGAAACAAGGTCACTTTGTTTGTCAGGAGGTGAAGGATCGTGAGTAATTCGGTGTTGATTACACAAGTGCTGCTGCCGAACTTGGTCAGCACAGCAATCATGGTATTGGTTTCTTCACTAATCGCAACAATCATCGGCTTTGCTTTGGCAGTTATTTTAGTGATTACGAATAAAAAGGGGCTATCGCCTAATTTAAAGATGTATCGTTTATTGGATTTTGTGGTGAACATCATTCGATCTTTTCCTTTTATTATTTTGATGGTTGCGCTCATGCCTTTTACGCGTTCATTGGTGGGAACGACGATCGGTACCTCAGCAGCAATCGTGCCATTAACTTTTGCAATGACACCTTATGTGGCACGATTATTTGAAAATAATTTATTGGAGATCAATCCTTATACTTTGGATGCCGCAAAATCAATCGGTGCGACCCATATGCAGATAATTTTCAAAGTGATGCTGGTAGAAGCTTTTCCAAGTATGATATCCAGTCTGACCTTGGCGATCATCTCAGTATTAGGTTACACTGCCATGGCGGGAACGGTTGGTGCGGGCGGATTAGGTGCCGTAGCTATCACATACGGTTATCAAAATTTTGATAATACGATCATGTATAGTACGGTCGTCTTACTGATCGTTTTCGTACAAATCGTTCAATGGATTGGTAGCCTTTGCTATAAAAAAGCTAAAAATTAATTTCGATCAGAGCGCAAGACAACTTGCGCTCTGATTTTGTCAGTCACGCTTTTTACAGTAGTCATGTTGACCGAACAAAATAAAGAGTGAAGACGATTATTGTTGAAGCGGTTTAACGTGATGATAGGCGTACGAAAATTCTTCATTTATAAAATGAGGTAACTGCCATCAATTTTCATAAATCGTCTGATTTCAAGAAATTAATCAGGTATAATGAGTGAACGACGATTTTTTGAGGAGAGACTATGAAGACAAATCATATCAAATTGAATCTACAGTATATCAGCATGCAGATTCCATATTGGATGGGATTTTCGGTGTTAGGAACCTTTACTTCTGTATTTTTGCTGTCTCGAGATTTTACAAATGGTCAAATCGGGTTGGTCTTATCATTGGCGAACTTACTTGCCGCAGTAGTTCAACCGTTTTTAGCGTCATTTGCGGATCGGATGATACGGGTTCGCTTGTCTCAATTGGCCGCTGGAATGGCTGTTTTGTTAGCACTATTTTCAGGAGTCTTGTTGGCATTGCCGAAAGTATTTTTGATCGTGGCATTTATTTACGTTTTACTTTATGCATGTTTGGTGCTCTTACAGCCGATGACGATCGCTATCGGGACCTTTTTTATTAGTCGTGGATATGGCTTAAATTTTGGTGTAGCACGTGGATTGGGATCATTGGCCTTCGCAGCAGCGGCAGCGGTGACCGGAGTATTGATCGAACGTTTTTCGCCGACAATTATTTTATATTTATTGATTGGTATTTTCTTGTTCTTCGCAGTGATGGCATTGCTTATCGATACACGAAAACAAGGTGGAAAATATTCGGAATCTTTGATTATAGACCATCATCGAGAGGGTTCATTGGAGGAACCGATCGGCTTAATTGCCTTCACAAAAAAATATAAACGCTTTATGTTTTTACTGTTTGGCGTATCTTTATTGTTTGTCTATCACACGATTATCAACAGCTATATGTTTCAAATCATGCAGCCTCTAGGTGGCACGGCCGCAAATGCCGGGAGTTCTTTATCAGTTGCGGCATTGAGTGAACTGCCGACGATGTTTCTCTTTACTTGGGTGTTGTGACGATTCAAGATCCATTCGCTGATGCGGGTAGCAGCGTTCTTTTTCTCAGTCAAAGCAGTGCTTATCCTTTTTTCAGGAAGTATTTTTTTGATCAATGTCGCACAGAGCTTGCAGATGATCGGTTTTGCGATGCATACGATGGCATCTGTTTATTATACAAATCAGATAATTCCGCAAAAGGATCTAGTCAAAGGTCAGACCTTGATGGCGACTGCGAATACGGTTGGCGGAATCATAGGTGCGTTTGTCGGAGGACAGATGCTGAGCTTCTTGTCAGTTTCAGCGATGCTTTTGATCGGCACGGTAATTTCGATTGTCGGGACAGTGATCGTTTGGTTATCGGTAGAAAAGTAAAGTAACGTCTATTTCTTTTTTTGAAATAGGCGTTTTGTTTCGCTTATTTTTTTAAAGTAGGATAGAGTAAAGTTTGTAATAATCGATACGGATATCAGTTTTGTCGAATGGTTTTCATTTGAAAATTTTAAGCAAGCTATGGCAGACTGATATATGGCGAAAAATCAGTTCATTCGTATGAGTGAGGGGGACTATTATGAAACGTTATTGCTACTATCTGATTATACTTGTGATTGCCGGACTTTTTGTCGTTCCGCAGCTATGGACGCATAAGATGATCTTAGGCGCTGATGCTCTATTTCATTACAATCGTTTTTATGAGACCGCGGAGCAAATCAAAACTGGAAATTTCAGCTATTTCATTTCGATCTTCGGTTTTCAACAATCTGGACGAATCGTTAATGCCGTTTATGGACCAATCTTCTCCTATCTACAGGGTGGATTAGTTTTGCTTGCTGGCAGTTGGTTTCGTTACCAAGTGTTGTCGAATTTCCTCGTCTTTTTACTTGCAGGCTGCTCGATGTTCAAATTATTGACTTATAGCAAGATCAAAGAGCATACAGCGTTGTTTGCGGCGATTATTTTTATGACTACCTACAGTATTAACTATTGGGTATTGAATCAAGGTTTTACCAGCTGGGGGACGTGCCTCTTACCGTTGTGTTTGATTCCATTGGTGGACCTGAAAAATCATCATTTTCCAGTTGTCAAAATTGCGGTAAGCATGGCTGTGATGACGCAGATACACATGTTGACAGCGGTGATGCTTGGATTAATTTATTTTCCATTTTTTATCTCATATGCAAGAAACCGCTGGAGGACTGCTTGCATTGAACTGATAAAAGCAATAGGAATCTATGGGTGTTTGTCGATCAATGTCTGGGTCAGCTTACTCTTGATCAACACAGGGGATCAATTGAAAATGCCCTTTACCAATCCGCAAATGAGTGAGAAGGCGATTGATTTAGGAGGAGCTTACTGGCTGGAGCATCCTAGAATTTTACGTTTACTGCTGATCGTGGGCTTTTTGCTTTGTCTGGTATATTGGCGTAACGTTCAGCGGTTTACTAAACAGCTTTTGATTTTTAGTGGCATCTTTTTACTGCTTTCAACGAGCCTTATTCCTTGGGATTGGTTCGTCGCACATAAGGTGCCATTGGTGACGCTAATTCAATTTCCATTTCGTTTTTTTGCACCATTCACGATCTTGTTCCTATTCTTTTTTGCTTCAATGATCAATGATCTAGCAGACAAGAGATTTCTTCCAGTTGTTTTCGCCCTGTTTAGTTTTATCAGTATTGCTCAGAATTTGCAGATGCTTTCTCATGATTTGGACAGCTGGGGGCAAGAATCTTTAGTTAGTAAGCACACTTTTATCCGAGGTTCTGAAAAGGACGCTAGACAGAGCTTTTATGATACAGATATGCAACAGGCCTTGCGGTTGGTCGAAAAATCTAGTCCGGACTATTTGCCGATTTATCATGATGATACAAAAAACAAATATGTTAGCTACGAAAAACAAATTCTTGGACAACAAAGAAAATTTTCGAGGACTGTCAAAAATAATCAATTGGAGATGACTTGGCAAGCGGCGAAGGCGGAGAATGTTCAACTGCCTGTGATCGTCTACCAAAATACAAAACTAATCGAAGGTGATCGGGAAATTAAGCCATCTTCACTTTCGAATATTGGTGTACCGACGATCAAGCAAAAAGCGGGAAGAAATACGATTCGACTGCGTTATGATCCGCCCAGTTATGCAATGATAATTTTTGCCCTTTGTGCGCTTAGCTGGTTTGCGACATTATCATGGTGTGCGTATCGATTCTTCGTTCAAGCAGGTTAACTTTGGCAAACTTTCAAACTATCGGGTAAAATACAAAAAAAGCATCAAGTTTCTCGTTTTTTATTTAGCAGGATTTACGAATGCGTATCAAAATTTAAGAATTAAAAAAATTAGCGGAATTATTTACGAGGAGTGAAGTACAATGACTAACTATACTAATGAAAAAGAACGACGTTTGCGCGGTTCTATGGCACCGAAAACGGAAGAAGATGTTGCCTTAGCAGGGACAAATTCGAGTGAGACAGAAAATAAACCCGAAGCGTTAGCTGGCAGTAATTCGGGTGAACCGAAAGAAGTAGCTCGTTCTGGTTCGAACGCGGTAGAGGAAGAAGAACCACATCCTTCTTTTAAAGATGAAGCAAAAAAAATCATTAAAGAGATCGAAGATAAATTTGATCCAAAGAAATAAGCAGTGAAAGAGTTCATCCATGGATAATTATTTAGAGATTTATGAACACTGGTATCCGCGAAGTTACGGACTGAGTGACTATCCGACAGAATGTCATGTGACTTATTCAAGTGCAGAGCGCAAAGTACTATTTGAAAAATTGAGTCCAAAGCAGCAAGCACTAGTTAATCAGCAAAGAAAATATGAGGTTCGTTCACTATTTGTACAAAAGCACTATTTACAGACGTCAGATTGGGAATTCGTCACGTTAAATATCGATGATGAATACGAGCGCGGTGTCCACAGTCAATTGAAATGTGCCTGTGGTCGTCCGTTAAAATATCAATTTGTAATCGAGTCAAAGCTTAAGCAACAGGAGATTCGCTTAGGTATTCAGCATTTCAAAGATCATTTAGGCATCTCTCAGCAAGTAGCGGAAGAAATCAAAAAAGGCGTTGCTCATGTAGATCTAGCTTTAGATGAATTACTGTGGCTGACAGAAAAAAATGTCTCTTTCCCAGAAGACCTGTGGCAGCGTTACGTCTTTGCTTACTATCGTAACAACACCTTGCGTCGTCCGCTTTCCTTGAATCAAAAATTAGCGGAGCGGGTGGGGGAATTTCGAGTTGCGGAGATGCCGCTTTTTATCGGTGATTATCTAAGTGTTGTTACGGAGATTAATCAAGTCGATCGGGAAGCCTTTGATCGGAAGGAAAAGAGTTTTTTGGCGGATAAGAAAGTATTTGAAGCGTATTTTGAAGACTTTCAACAAGATATTCAAGCGCCGATTTATCTGGAAAGAAAGTTTTGGGGGCGCAGGCTGACTGATTTTATTCAGTTAGAGCGCTATGGTACTGAAACCTATGAAGAGGCAAAGTTTCGTTATTTTGATGATTTATTATCTTTCTTGCTCGTATTGAAAGAGACAACTAAGGCAGAACGAAAAATCCGTAGTTTCGAGATGTTTCATCAAAAGAAATATGATAATGCAGAGCTAATCCGTTTTATCATTGAAAAATATCAACAGTATCAGTTTACGCAAAATTTTTTCTTTGCGATACCGAAAGTCTACCGTGTCGGTCTGCGAAAAGCGATTCAGCGAAAACAAAAGAACTAGAAAAACTACCCTACGATGATTCAGATAAATCATCGTAGGGTAGTTTATTTTTGGTTCATTGCAAAATTTCAATTACATTTGACGAATAAAGCCCACTTTTTCTTGAATAGAGAGGATCTCTGATTCGATCGTGTTTAGAAATTCCATGATCTCTTGTTTTTCTTCTTCAGAGCGAATGTCTTTAGAATTAATTTTTTCAAAATTCTCTTGAATTGTTTTCAAATTAATTAAACTACCTGTGACATGCATCTTTTTGTTGATATTTTCAATCGTGTTCAAAATCCTACTCCCTTTCCTGAGCAGTTTTTCATGTTTAAAACAGTTTCATAAGTAGATATTACTTACGGTTTAATGTACGCGTAACCCTCTGATTGTAATTCAATCAAATCTAAGACACCCGAGGGAACAACAACAACACCCTTTGGCAACTGTTCTTTTGTGATTTTATTTGCTCTCATCGCATTATTGCAGGCGTGGAAAGTGACTCCATCAGTAGCGATGAACGGTTGATTTTTAGGATCAAGGTACCCTTTAATCGCATTTCCGTTAATTAAAACAATAATAACTATTTTTCCGGGCTCTTTCAACAAATTTTTAATATTATTAGTAGTTTCCAACCATTTTTCCAATTCATCAATGTGAAAAACAACTTTCATTATTACACCTTATTTCTTTATAATCATATTTATAGCCTGTTCCAATTTCTGTGCTTGGTCATCTGGGTTTTTATCTGGATTTTCGAAACAGTTTTTCAAATTTTCAGCTACGATCATTCCCATCACACGATCAATGCTAGAGCGTACAGCACTTAATTGAGTAATGATATCTATACATTCCTTTTCCTCGTCAATCATTTTTTGTACTCCGCGAATTTGTCCTTCGGTTCGTTTTAAACGATTAATAATTTTTTTTTCTTCGATCTCCATTTATGTACACGTCCTTTATAAAATCATCTTATATTGAATATACCTAGATAGGGTATGTTTCGTCAAGTGGATCGCTTTTAGCGATTTTAGTGGTCAAACAGAATGGTTGACAGGAAACATTTTTTTATGATAAAAATACCCTGTGAGGTATTAGTGAAGAACAAGGAGTGAAAAGGATGTTTAATCTGTTCCAAAAAAAGTCTGTCATTTCAACAAAAGATCTAAGAAGTAAACTTGATCAATCAATTACGTTACTAGATGTTCGAACGCCTGAGGAATACCGTAGAGGGCATATAGCTAAGGCGAGCAACTATCCTTTGAACAAGATCAACCAGTATAAAGGAAAAGAAAAAGAAGTGTATGTCATTTGCCAATCTGGAGTGCGAAGTAAGCAGGCCGCAAAGATTTTGAAGCAAAAAGGTTATGAAGTTACGAATGTACAAGGTGGTATGAATCGTTGGCAAGGTCCGACACGAGGAGGGAAATAGGATGAAAATTATTATTGTTGGCGGTGTCGCCGGAGGAATGTCAGCGGCTACGCGTTTGCGGCGTCTAATGGAAGATGCAGAAATCATTGTTTTAGAGAAAGGGCCGTTTGTTTCCTTTGCTAATTGTGGTTTGCCTTATTATGTTTCTGGAGAAATCGCAGATCGAGATGCTCTTCTAGTCCAAACACCAGCAACGTTGAAGGCGCGCTTCAATTTGGATATTCGTCCTTTTCATGAGGTACCGAGTATTTCACCAGAAAAGAAAACTGTATCTGTCAGAAATGAAGATGGATCTTTTGAAGAAAGCTACGATAAATTAATTTTATCACCAGGCGCGAAGCCGCTGATTCCTGAAATGGAAGGATTAGCTGAAGCAGTCAACGTATATAGTTTGCGTAATGTACCTGATTTGGATCAGATCATGTAGGCTTTGGAGAAAGAACCAGCGAAGGCAACAGTGATTGGCGCGGGATTTATTGGTCTTGAGATGGCCGAAAATTTGAAGACGCGTGGATTAGACGTGACAGTCATTGAAAAAGCGCCGCATGTTTTACCGCCATTAGATGAAGAAATGGCTGCTTTTGTACAAAATGAGCTGACTAGTAAAGGTATTCGGGTCATTACTGGGGAATCAGCACAAAGCTTTAGTGAACAAGGAAAGAAAATCAAACTAACTAATGGTGAAGATGTTGATTCAGATTTGACGATTCTTTCGATCGGTGTTCGTCCAGAGAATTCTTTGGCAATGCAAGCTGGGATAAAAACGGGACTAAGCGGAGGAATCTTAGTTGATGAAAGCTATCAAACGAGTGAACCAGATATTTTCGCAGTAGGCGATGCCATAGTTGTCAAGCAACAAGTTAGTGGCAAGGATGCACTGATTGCACTTGCTTCGCCGGCGAATCGTCAAGGCCGTCAAGTGGCGGATATTATTGCTGGTTTGAAACGGACTAATCGCGGTAGTATTGGTACAGCGATCGTTCGCGTATTTGATCTTGCCGCAGCATCGACTGGCTTGAGTGAACGGGTAGTCAAACAATTGGGATTAGAACATCAAGTGGTTCACGTTTCGGGCAAAGATCATGCAGGCTATTATCCAGGTGCAACTGATTTGACCTTAAAATTAGTATTTGATCCGAAGACGGGGAAAATTTACGGTGCTCAAGGTATTGGCGCGAATGGTGTAGATAAGCGTATTGATATTTTAGCAACAGCGATTAAAGGCGGATTAACGATCTTTGATTTACCAGAATTGGAATTTACTTACGCCCCCCCATTTGGTTCCGCTAAAGATCCGGTCAACATGTTGGGGTATGCAGCGATTAATCTAGCAGAAGAAATCAGCGAGTCGATTCAATGGTATCAACTAAAAGAGGAACAGCAAAAGGGCAATCAACTACTCGATGTTCGAAATCCCGAAGAATTAGCCAATGGTCGTTTCCCTGATGCTGTCAACATTCCGTTGAATCAATTACGGGATAGAGTGTCAGAGTTAGATCCAACGAAGAATTATATTGTCAGCTGTCACAGTGGATTGCGAAGTTACGTTGCTGAACGGCTACTAAAGCAAAATGGATTCAAAGTGAAGAATTTGGATGGCGCTTTTGCTCTATATAAAACGGTAAGACCGGAGGAATTGATTTATGAGTAATGCAATCACGATGAACGATTTTTATGATTTAGCCAAACAAAAAGAAATAGAAATCATAGATGTTCGTGAAGCCTATGAATATCAGATGGGCCATGTTCCTCATGCGAAGAACTTGCCATTAAGCAGTTTAGGTAGTAGTATGACTGAACTTGATTCGAATAATGAGTATTACTTTATCTGTCAATCAGGAGCTCGCTCTGAAAACGCATGTGCTTTTCTAAGTGAGCAAGGCTATCATGTTGTGAATGTTTTAGGCGGGACATCTGCTTGGCCAGGAGAATTAACTAGATAATTTTCATTTGCTTTTAAATTATGGATAATGGAAACACCAGTTTAGTCAGTAAACTGGTGTTTTTTCTTTTCTATTTTTTTGTTTACACTTTTATGTTTTTATATATTGACAAAACGAAAACAAATGATAATATAAAGGTGTAAATAAAAACAAAAAGGAGCAAGCAGATGATCGAGTTAAAGAAATTAGCGAATATGGTGGATCATACATTGTTAAAAGCCGATGCCACTAAAGAAGGATTCGAACAACTTTGTAAAGAAGCGGATGATTATGGGTTTAAAATGGTAGCAATTAATTCTTATCCAGTAGCGATGTGCCGGGACTTTTTGAAAGACAGTGCTGTTCATGTGGGAGCGGCTATTGGGTTTCCGTTAGGGCAAACGACAATTGAAACGAAAGTATTTGAAGTAGAAGACGCAATCAAAAATGGTGCGGATGAAATCGACTATGTGATCAATATTGGAAAATTAAAAGAGGGCGACGTTGAATATATTCGTGAAGAAATGAAAGCAATCGTAAAGGCTTCTCGAAAAGGCGGAATTATTAGTAAAGTCATTTTGGAAAATTGCTATTTAACAGATAAAGAAAAAGTTGCTGTTTGTGAGATCGCGAAGGAAGTAAAACCTGATTTTGTCAAAACGTCGACGGGATTTGGTACAGGCGGCGCGACATTAGAAGACGTGGCCTTAATGAAAAAAATTGTAGGAGCCGAAGTAAAAGTGAAAGCTGCTGGAGGTATTCGTGACTTGGATACAGCGTTAAGGATGGTTGAAGCAGGTGCTGAACGCTTAGGGACAAGTTCTGGCATCAAAATCGTAGAAGAGTATAAAAATATAGAGGGAGTAAAGTAATGACAGAAATTCGCGATGTATTGAAACCGGCATTTATTAATCTTGATTTACAGGCAACAGATAAACAAGCTGCGATCAGGGAACTTGCGAACACCTTTGTACATAAAGGTGCTGTAACAAATGATAGCGTTTACTTGGATGCGGTAATGAAACGAGAGGAAGAAAGTACGACTGGAATTGGTTTTGGTGTGGCGATTCCACACGGGAAAAGTGCTGCTGTCACCGAACCTTCGTTAGGATTTGGTCGGAGTCAAGCCGGGATTGAATACGACTCAATGGACGGTAAGCCAGTTCATTTGATGTTTCTGATTGCTGTGCCAGAAACCTCAAATGATGAACATCTGAAAATTCTCAGCAAACTGTCTCGCAAACTAATGCACGAGGATGTCCGTCAAAAGTTAATGACTGTCGCTGATGTAGAAGAAATCTATCAGATTTTTGAATAAGGAAGGGTGAAAAAAATGAAAATTGTGGGAATTACTTCTTGCTCGACCGGAATCGCGCATACTTATATGGCAGCTGAGAATTTAGAGATTGCAGGCAAAAAACGCAATATTGAGATCAAAGTAGAGACCCAAGGATCCATTGGTTCGGAAAATGTTTTAACAGAACAAGAGATAGCTGATGCGGATGCAGTTATTATCGCAGCGAGCACTTCAGTGAATAAGGATCGTTTTAATGGCAAGCGCTTGTTGGAAGTAGACGTTACAGAAGCGATTGATCATCCCGATGATCTGTTCGATCGTGCTCCGAAAGCGGCTATTTACTCGACTGCGGCAGAAGTGAAGTCAGAAGCAAAAGTAGAAAAAAGCGGAATCTATAGTCATTTGATGACAGGGGTCTCTTATATGATTCCATTTGTTGTAGCGGGTGGAATTTGTATAGCATTAGCTTTTGCTTTCGGCGGAATCAATGCTAAAGGTGAGTTGGCTTCGGCGATCAATGAGCTAGGTGGGATAGCGATGGGATTGATGTGGCCGATTTTAGGTGGGTACGTTGCCTTCTCCATCGCTGATCGTCCAGGTCTTGTTCCAGGGATGGTCGCAGGAATGATCGCTTCATCGATGAACGCAGGATTCTTAGGTGCGCTATTGGGTGGATTCTTAGCAGGGTATACCGTTTATTGGTTGAAGAAAGTGCTTAAATTACCGTCAGCTTTTTCTGGTCTACTGCCTGTTTTGATTCTTCCGGTTGTATCGGTTCTATTTGTTGGACTTGTAATGAAATTTATTGTGGGTATCCCGATTACAGCGCTGAATGAGGGCATCACAAATTGGCTGAATAGCCTGTCTGGAATGAATTCAGTCTTGCTTGGCTTGCTTTTAGGCGGCATGATGGCGATCGACTTGGCAGGACCAATCGGAAAAGCTGCTTACTTCTTCGGGGTCGCTTCATTAACAAACCTAGGTGCTGGAGAAACCAGCATGGTGATGGCGGCAGTAATGGTTTCTGGAATGGTACCGCCGTTAGCGATGGCTCTATCATCAACTGTTTTAGGGAAAAATTTGTATAGTAAAGAAGAACGTGAAGCGGGAAAATCAGCCTGGGTCTTAGGCTTATCCTTCATCTCTGAAGGTGCAATTCCTTTTGCGGCGGCAGATCCGCTTCGAGTGTTGGCCTCAGTGACCGTTGGTTCAGCGATTACCGGCGCCTTGTCAATGATCTTCAAGTGCGGGATCGCGGTTCCTCATGGCGGATTCTTCGTTTTCTTGATTCCGGGCGCAGTAGAAAATGTCTTGCTTTATATTTTGGCATTAGCAATCGGAACAGCGGTCAGTGGATTTTTAGTAACAGCAGTAAAAGTATTCTCTCAGAAGAAACAAGCAGCTAAGGAGTAATGATCGGAATGACAGAATTTATTAGAATATGTTTAATAGGGACAGGGAGAGCCGGAATGATCCATGGGAAAAATTTCGCTCGCCGAATTGAAAATGCAAAGTTGATTGCTTTATGTGATCCTTCAAAAGAGAGCTTAGAATTGGCTCAAAAGGAAGTGAATTGCCGCTATATTTATGAAGATTATCATGATGTTATGCAAAATCCTGAGATCGATGCCGTTGTGATCGTTACCCCAACGGTCTATCATAAAGAAATTGCCTTAGCAGCAGCAGCAGCTAAAAAGCATATTCTTTGTGAGAAGCCGTTAGCAATGGATGAAGTGGAATGTCTAGAAATGATTCAAGCGGCAGAAAAAAATCAAGTAAAACTGCAGGTTGGCTTTATGCGGCGTTTTGATGCAAGTTTCCAAAAAGCAAAAAAAGTGGTGGAATCTGGAGTGATCGGTGATGTTGTAATGGTGAAATCATTGACGCATGGTCCCAGTGAACCAAAGCCTTGGATGTTTGATATTCATAAGAGTAATGGACCGATCGGTGAAGTAAACAGCCATGATTTTGATACCTTGCGTTGGTTGACCGGCAGTGAAGTGAATAGTATCTATGCTAACGGTGGGAATTATCGTTCGCCGGAAGTAAGAAATGAGTTTCCTGATTACTATGACACAGTGGCGATGAATTTGCGTTTTGAAGATGGCAAACTAGGACTAATCGATGGCGCTCAGTATGTTCAATACGGCTATGATGCACGGACTGAGATTCTCGGAACCAAAGGCAGTATTTTGGTTGGAGATCAAGGAAAGTACAATATCGTAGTAGCAACCAGCGACCATCAATTGACTCAGCCGACAATGCACAGCTGGATGTATTTATTTAGAGAAGCATATGTAGCTGAGGATCAAGCTTTTATTGATTGTATTTTGAATGATACTACGCCTCAATGTACAGGGTATGATGGCTTGATGGCAGTTCGGTTGGTCAATGCAGGTTTGACTTCATTACTGGAAAATAGAATTGTTGAGGTGGAAGGATAAAATGAAAGCAATCCAATTATTAGGGAAAGAAAAGATTCAATTAAACGATTTGGTTAAACCAGAGATAACTGAAAAGGAAGTATTGATAAAAGTGAAGGCGGCATCAATCTGCGGGACCGATGTTCGGATGTATAAGAACGGGTATCCGACTGCGAGTGAAGAAACGCCTTTGACATTGGGACATGAAATCTCTGGAGATATCGTTAAAGTCGGATCTGCGGTTGATTTTTATAAAGAAGGAATGCGAGTGGCGATTGCTCCAAACATGGGCTGCGGGATCTGTGATCAATGCGTCAGCGGAAATACCCATTTATGCGAAACTTATGAAGCTTTTGGTATCAATCTGCCAGGAGGCTTCGCAGAATATCTGGTGATTCCCGAAAAAGCTGTTCGTCAAGGAAATATTTCATTGATTCCAGATGAATTGTCTTATGAAGAGGCAGCTTTGATCGAACCATTCAGTTGTGTGTTTAATGGGCAAGAAATTGCTGGAAATAAACCTGGAGACAATGTTTTAATCATTGGCTCAGGACCGATCGGAATCATGCACGCGATGTTGGCTCGAGCAAGAGGTGCTGGCAAAATCATGATGAATGACTTGTCAGAAGCACGTTTGGCGGATGCTAAGGAAATGATTCCAGATTTGGTCACATTGACTTCGAAAAATTTAAAGGAAAAAATTTTTACTGAAACAAACAATCAAGGGGTGGATCTATGTATTATTGCTGCACCAGCCCCACAGGCGCAAGAAGCAAGTTTCAGTTATATGGCGATGAATGGACGCTGCTTATTCTTTGGCGGGTTACCAAAGGAAAAAGAAGAAGTCAAATTGAATACCAACGTTCTTCACTACAAACAATTGCGTGTTTTTGGTTGTACCCGTGCCAGTCTGATGGGATATCGTACATCGGCTCAATTAGTTGCCAGCGGCAGAATTCCATTAAAAGAGCTGATTACTAAACGCTATTCGATTGATCAATTTACCGAAGCGATGGACAATGCCAAAAAAGCAATCGGTTTAAAGAATGTGATTGTCTTCAAAGAATAACTTTAGTTTAATTGCTTACATTTTCAGTTTCTTTTATAATGAAACAAAACACAAAAAGGTGATAAAAAATGGATGATCAATTGTACGCGGAGGAAAGAAAGCAATCCATCGTGAATCTAGTCAATGAGAAAAATCGAATGCAAGTTGCTGAGTTAGCAGATATTTTTAAAGTCACGGGTTCAACGATTCGAAATGATTTGCGGGAACTTGAGAACGAAGGTTTAGTGACGCGCACACATGGCGGGGTTATTAAGCGTGATTTTCAACGAAGTGTTGAGATTATTCCCAAGAGCCGTGAGTTTACTAATGAAAAATATCGGATTGCTGAAAGAGCAGTCAAGTTGATTGAAGAAAACGATATTTTGGCGATTGATACAGGAACGTCTTGCAGAGCCTTTGCTGAAAAACTGATTAATAGCCAATTGCAGCGTTTGACAATTTTGACTTATGATTTGGAGATTGCTTTATTACTGAGTGAAAAAACCAACTATCAGGTTCAAGTTATCGGGGGCGCGATACGTAACGGGTATCCGTATGTATCTGGAAGTTCTGTGGCACTCGGCTTGGCTGGCTTCTCCGTGGATAAAGTCATCCTGGGGACAACCTCTTTTGATAAAGAGTATGGTCATTCAACACCTAATTATGAAACGGCAGAAATGAAGAAAAGCTTGAGCAATATTGGACGAATAAAAATCGTATTATGTGAATCCAATAAAATTAACCAGCGAAGCTTCAAACAATTTGCGAAACCTGATGAATGCGATTATTTGATTACGGATTCTCATATTACGCAGGAGCAGCGAATTGATATCGACGCCTTAAATATCAATTTTCTGATTGTATAAAAATAAAGCCTGTTTAATTTCCTCGATGGAAGTTAAACAGGCTTTTATTATGCAAAAAACGATCCGATAAAGTAAAAAACTGGATAAAGGACCATGATGACTGACATGGCTTTTAAGACGATCGGGAATGTCGTTTTCTTATCTTGTAATGCACGATATTTTTTCAGGCTTTGCCAATTTTTTGGAAAAAAGAAGACTAAAAACAATATCGTCCAAGGTGCCAAACCGGCGATGACTAAAACAAATAGCCAGATAAAGCTGAAGATATAGACGAGTGATAGGACTTTTACAGCTAAAGGTTTGCCCAAATAATAGACTAGCGTCTTACGATGATTCTCAATATCCTCTTCTAAGTCACAGGTATTATTTGCCAATAAATTGTTAAACATCATCAATACTAACGGTAGGCTGATCAAGAAAACTTTAGCGATCATCGTTAAAGTGACTGTTTGTGTTTGGTAAACAGCTAGATAATAACTAACCACCGGAATAAAAAATCCGCTGGCGGTACCGGTCAAAGCTTCTGCGATCGGCAGACTGTTCAAGGGACGCCGTCCGTATGAATAAAACAACCCAATATAAAAGCCGATCACTCCTAAAATACCGATTACCCAATTTGTTCGCCAAACCAATATCAAACCCAATAGAAAAGAAGCGATCAAATTAAATAAGTAGAAATTGCGTACAAATCGCAGATCCAAATGATCTCGGCCAATGATATTTGTTTGTTGTTTGTAATTCTCGTCAGAAGCGTTTCGATAATCCATGTAGTGATTAAAAACATTGACGGTGATGTGGAACATCACAATGATCAAAACAAACAAAAAGAATTCCGGGCTTGGCAAACTGTTGGATTGGAATTTCGCGATGGCGTAGCCCAGTAGAATGATAAAAAGATTTAAGGGCGCAGTATAAATTTCCGATAATTCCCAAAATTGTTTAAAGGTAAGCTGTTTCAAAATAATTCTCCTTTTTAGGCTGTCCAGCCTATACGTTAATATCCTGCGAAAAACTGTAAGCAAGCATTAATGAAGTCCTTTTCAAAAATAGCGAGGTTTCAGAATTTTGTCCAATAATTTGTTTAGACGGAGAGGGGAGAGGTTCATTAATGCATGTTGTTTTTTCATTTAATGTTCGTGTTTATAGATGATCGCACATTATTGTTTACTTATTATCTTGTTTATTATATGATAATCCTCGTTGTTTGGGAAAACAAACTATTATTTTACGAACATTTTTATATTATAGGAGGAGCAGCATGAAGGGGAAAATAAATTCCTATTTTGAACTTGAAAAATTGAACACAACAGTAAAAAGAGAAATATTAGCAGGCTTCACTACTTTTATTTCAATGGCCTATATTCTTTTTGTTAATCCTAGTGTTCTAGGTGCATCGGGAATGGATGAAGGTGCCGTGTTTACTGCCACGGCATTAGCCAGTGCACTAGGTTGTATTTTGATGGGGGTATTGGCTCGTTATCCGATCGCCACTGCGCCGGCATTGGGAATCAATGCTTTTTTTGCTTATTCTGTTTGTGTCGGGATGGGGATACGTTGGGAAACGGCTTTGGCAGGAGTCTTTGTTGCGTCGCTGATCTTTATTCTAATCACGATTTTCAAATTACGTGAAATGATTATTGATGCCATTCCATCTGATTTAAAATATGCGATCTCTGGTGGGATTGGCCTATTCATCGCCTTTCTAGGATTGAGCGAAGGCGGCATCATCGTAGCCAATAAGTCGACATTGGTTGGTTTAGGTTCAATGAGTGGAACGACTTGGTTGACGGTGTTTGGGTTGATCGCAACCGCGATTTTGATGGTGCGTCGAGTTCCAGGCGGAATATTTATCGGAATGGTTGCAACTACGTTATTGGGGTTAGTAACAGGACTGATCCATGCACCAACTCAAATTATTTCTGCAGCACCTAGTTTGAAGCCGACATTCTTAGTCGCACTAAACCATGTAAAAGATATCAATACGCTCCAGCTTTGGGTCGTTGTTCTAACATTCTTATTGGTGACCTTTTTTGATACCGCAGGAACACTTGTTGGGTTGGCTAATCAAGCAGGTTTTATGAAAGACAATAAAATGCCTAGAGTTGGAAAAGCCTTAGCTTCCGATTCCACTGCTATGTTGGCAGGTTCTCTTTTAGGAACTTCGCCAGTAGGTGCTTACGTAGAGTCTTCAGCGGGAATTGCTGTCGGGGGGCGTTCTGGTCTGACCGCAATCACTACAGGGGTCTTCTTTATCTTTGGTCTGTTTTTCTCACCATTGTTATCAGTAGTTACGTCGCAGGTTACCGCACCAGCGTTAATTGTTGTCGGTGTTTTGATGGCACAATCGCTGCGTCAAATCAAATGGGATCAATTGGAAATAGCGATTCCTTCTTTTTTGATTTTGATTGGTATGCCGTTAACATATAGTATTTCAGATGGGATTGCGTTAGGGTTCATTTTCTATCCAATCACGATGATTGCTGCTAAACGCGGAAAAGAAGTCTCACCGATTATGTACGGATTGTTTTTCGTCTTTATCGGTTTTATGTGGATATTAAACGTGAAATAAAAAGAAGCGAAAGGGCTGTTCATTTTCTGCTTATTCAGAAAGGACAGCTTTTTCTGCATTTTTTAGTTGTAAAAAAAAATTATTTTTATGTCTGTATGTTTTGATTGAAGACTTAATTGATAGATTTTTGGAATTTTCAATTTTTTATTTAAGATGAAATTGACCGTCGTTGGGTTGTTAATTGAGTCTATTCATTATTAACCAGGTCATAAAAGGCATCCACATATGTTTTTATTACATAAAATTAAAAATTGACCTAAAATTAACAGTATAATATAATTAATCTATATAATTATTTTTCTGACCCACGACAATTAATGATATTTCCGATTAATTTTCGAGAATTATTAACGAGGTGTTCCATTAGCGCTTAATGGACACTGTAGTTTAGAAAAGGTTGTTTAATACAAGAAGGTACTTTTTAAGGAGGATATACAGTATGCAATTATTATTATTGACCAAAGTTCCATTATATGAAGAAAATTTTGAGCGACAATTAAAACAGTTAGGAAATGAAGTTTATTGCTCTAGCAGTATAATGACGCAACTAAAAAGAAATTCTTTTGATAAAGGTTTCTTCTCTCAATTCGAAGGAATCATTTTTAGTGAGACGCTTTACGACATAGAAACGTATGAAGTAATCAAACAATTGCCTCAAGTGAATATGAAAGTTTTTCGCCGCGCAATTGAAGGGAATTATGATGAAACAGATGCTGCGCCTTTCGATGCATGGATCCCAGTGAATTCTGACTTAGAAAGATTGCGGGAAATATTATTGGTTGCCGAGTTATCAAGCTTAGCTACCAAAGATGCCGTACATGTTCAACAAGTTACTGTTAAACAAAAATTATCAGAGTTAAATTTGAAGCTGAAGCAAAAAGAAATCGTGTATTATTTGATTCAATCTGGCGACAGAACGGTACCTAGAGAAGAAATCAGTCGCGAGATTTGGGAGAAGGAGCCAACTAAATCAGTTTTAGCCAGCCTTTCAAAGGTGGTCTCAAAGGTGAATGAGAAATTGGGTAATGTATTTGGAGATGAAGCCATTCAAACAGTTTGGGGGCAAGGGTATCGTTTAAATAAAAAGTTCTTCGATTATTTAGAGAATGACTATATTGAAAAGAAAGAATCTATGCTTCATTAATTCCCCTTAGGAATAGGTTAGTGCGATGGATGACAGATAATCATACTTTATGGTAAATCTTTATATCGCTTTCCTTCTATATGATTAAGTAAAAAACAAAGCGATTTTCGTTTCAAATGATGAGACGAGAATCGTTTTTTTGATGTCACTTCAATTATTGGAATCTGTTTAAAATAAAACCTCATATTAATGCACTGATCACTATCAAAATAATACAAATAGTTCCTCTTGATTAATAGAGCATAAATGATTATATCCGTGCTAGAAAGGAGGGAGAGTGCTGATATAACAACGAAAATGACAATGAAAGAATAATTATCATCAAGTAATCTCTGTTTTTGATTATTCAATGAATGCCATGATTTAGCTATTGTTTATGCTAATTTAAAAAGGGACCACTTTTCATAGGGCCGATGGTTGAAAAAGGGACCACTACTAACTCACAATAAGTAAAAGAGTCTAGTTTGCTTATTGGAGGTTTTGGAGTGA
>Ga0153985_1000124_pt1 | contig 23936 bp, 17 predicted proteins | sample TSGA069MetaG_FD_104715 | JGI IMG/M metagenome (GOLD analysis project Ga0153985, IMG submission 104715) | Attine ant fungus gardens microbial communities from Georgia, USA - TSGA069 MetaG | ecosystem: Host-associated > Fungi > Mycelium > Unclassified | place: USA: Georgia, Alexander Wildlife...
CCAGATAACACAGCGATACTCATGACACCGATTGTTGCTAAATAAATACGTTTCATAAAAAATTACTCCTTTTACTATTATTATTCGCAGAAAGAATCTACGATGATTACTATTGATTGATGCGTAAACCTTTTTTCGCTAGAACTGGTTGCCAGTTGGCTTACTAATCCTCTCACTTCTTCAAAAACCACAACAGTCGTTTCCTAAAACAAGCGTGCGACCGTATTGCCTAAAGGCTATTTTTCTCACGATCTGATCGTCGTGTGCTTAATTTCAAGTAAGCGACCACACTCAAGAGGACGAGCAGCAGACCTATCCAGCGAATAAGCAGTCGTTGGTGACTGTTCGTTTGCGGAAAACGATCATTTTTTGCGTGACCAGATGAATCATCTTCAGGTACTGGCCATTTTCCTGTCGGCGGTTTTGGCTCTGGCTTTGCAGGTTCCTGACCACCAACAAAACGGATGACCCCTTCTGTTCTAGCGGTGGACACTTCTTTGGCTTCTACGAAATCAGCGACTAGCAGACAACTTAAAACCAACATCGCTACAATGAAATACCTCAATTTATGAAGCGGCATGTATTCCCCCTCATTTTCCTTTCGCCCCTTTTTCTCTTTCAAAAAACATACTTCAGACACAGACGAAGTCCTCCAATTCTTCATTTAAGATGGAGACAACCATTTTAATCGCTTCTTTATACCCAATGTATTTAGGCAAAAAAAATACCTGCGGTTGCTTTTCTATGGAGTAATCAAATGGAATGATATTGGTGATCAAAATATCACAGTCAAGCTGGGTGATCTGTTCCGATGTTAATTGTTCTTCATAGAGCACAGCCATTCGACCACTAAAATGATGTTCAAAAATACTATAGACCCATTCATCGATCACATAATTATTGGCAAGCAACACCACGATTTTTTGTGAAACCCGGATCAATTGATTGCCAAAAAGATAGAGAACGAAGGAACAACAAAAGTCCCTCAAAAATTGATTTTTGAAACATTGCGGAATCTCATTCACTTCCATAAACCTAATCAAAGGCTCATAAAGATCAAAAGGCAAAGAAAACACAAATTGATTCGTACTATCCGGATTTTTTAGGTAGATAGGTGCTAAGCCAACTTTTGCATATTGCCGGACTAAAAAATCTTCCACGACCTGTTGAATTCCACAAGGCTCGTCAAGGTAAGTATTGTGCTGTTCAAAAAAAGCAACAAAGAGTTCAACGAATCGCTTACTCGTTTTTGAAAAGGTATTGAGAGGAATCCTCGTTTTCCCTCGAAGCGCCCACTGCGCATAAAGCATTAAGTAAATAAAGCACGATTCCTGAACGAGCCGTTTTTTCGCAATGGGTTGGAGACTGCTGCTTTCTTGAAGTGTTTCACTGATCGTCAAAAAAAGCGGATCTTGCTGGATCAATGCTAGGATCTCAGGATCAAATATCAAGGTTCCAAAAGTGGCACGCTGAACAGACAAACGAATAATATTGATGACCTTTTTTCTTGAAACGATCCCCACGTTTTGCTCAATTCTTCTTAAAAGCGTTTCTTGAAGCTGATGTTCAATGACCGGCAACTCAAAATAGTGCGTTTCGCAATAAAAATCCCAGAAGAACTTTCGCTGATTGATCTCTTCTCCCATCAGCCCAATCGGTGCTTTGGTTACCACCAAACCGTATTCATCAAGAATCAGCTGTAATTTTTTTATGAGTCGATTTGCCGTTGATTCTGAAATATGCATGGCTCGAATCCAAGCTAAAAAAGGAAACGTTTGTCCCGCATAAAAAGCTTGTACTAATAAAATAAGTGGTTCTCGCTCATAGAAGGAGCGTCGTTTTTTATAGTATTCACCATGATCATTGATTACCAACTTCATCCCGTGATGGGTCCCTTCAAGAGAGATCGCATCACCAAAAAATGTGCGTAGTGCTTTTAAGTCCGTTAAGATCGTCCGCCGAGAAATACTCGCTTTTTCTGAGAGCTGTTTGACACTCAAAATCTGTTCGTTTTCCATGTACGCCAATAGTATAAGGCTTCTTCGATTCACTGAGTTCGTTACCAATTGGAATGTAAGACTGTTCACGGGCGTAATCTCCTTTAGCAAATTTCCTATAAATTTTCCATCAAATCGTAGGTCCCTCCTTTAGTGCTGCCTTCGAATCGTTGCAATGTTTCTTGTTTGATTCTAACAAAATTACCACCTATTTTTTATCCAGCATTTGCACACGAGGGTGCAAAAATATTGACTTTCCGCAAAGAATCATTTGTTCTGCGGGCTCTCAATGGTAAATATTAGATGTTATTTTAAATAATTCAGACACGTTTTTGTTTATTGTTTCTCTTTTATAAATTGCTAGCTGTACTCACCAATAAGCCGCAGCTTTTTTAGTAACAGCGCCGATTTCAACTGCCTAAAGCACAAAAAAACAGCTAGACACTTGTCTAGCTGACTTTATAGAATTATAAGTTAGAGCTAACTCCTATTTCCTTTTCAGTACGCTTGTAAACACACCGCCTACCATGATTGCGCCTAGAATCACCAGCCATGCAGCTCGTTGCTCATTCGTTTTAGGAAGAGCCTTTGCTTTTTCTTGACTGGAAGATTTCGTGGTTTCGCTACTAGCACTTGTTTCAGTAGACTGGCTCTCATGGGGATTTACTAGCGTGGCACCGTCATGGTTTGTGGTCGTTGTACTTGGTTCTGCTATACTTGGCTCGGTCGTACTTGGTTCTGGGGTACTTGGCTCCGTTGTACTTGGTTCCGTTGTGCTTGGTTCTGTTGTGCTCGGTTCTGTTGTGCTTGGTTCCGTGGTACTCGGCTCCGTTGTACTTGGTTCCGTTGTACTTGGTTCGGTAATGCTTGGTTCTGTGGTACTTGGCTCCGTTGTACTTGGTTCGGTTGTGCTCGGTTCTGTTGTGCTTGGGTCCGTGGTACTCGGCTCCGTCGTACTTGGTTCCGTTGTACTTGGTTCGGTTGTGCTTGGTTCGGTTGTGCTTGGTTCTGTGGTACTTGGCTCCGTTGTGCTTGGTTCCGTTGTACTTGGTTCTGTTGTGCTTGGCTCCGTTGTACTTGGTTCGGTTGTACTTGGTTCCGTGGTACTTGGCTCGGTTGTACTTGGCTCCGTCGTACTTGGTTCCGTTGTACTTGGTTCCGTTGTACTTGGTTCGGTTTCTTTTTTTGTATTGGTGATTACAAGGGTATCTCCCTCAGTCGTCACACTGCTTTCGAAGCCGTCGGGGATATTGACTTCTTCAACCTGATACACGAAGTCTTCCCCTTGATTGTTGTATTTTGGTAAGTCTGCCATTTGACCAGCAACGGGTATCTTTGTTAATGATGCTTGAAAATCATTGGCTTTTTCAAGGGTCAAACGGTCTGACTGCTGCCAACTGTCTGCTGCCGTAGTGGTGGTTCTTTTGACTTGATAATCGATTTGGTCTGGAATCTCAGCTGCTGAGACATTGACCCACTTTTTGAGAACAGCAAGGGAAACATTGGGTGCCTTGATGGAAGGTATCGGAAAATCCAACGCTTCATCATCGCTTGCTGGTGTTAAGGTCGTACGGCCATTGCACAACACCCACGCCTCTCCTTTAAAATCTGGGGCTTCCGTATTCAAGCGAACTTGGTAGGTCAAGGTCAATTTTTCATTTTCACCTAAGGCTATCCCACTGACGGTAATAGTCTGATCCTTTTCAGAAACGGTTACTCCAGTTGCAACTTCCGGCGCCTCGACCCACTCTCCTTGCGCATTTTTGCGCCATCCGACTAACTGATACTGATCAGCATCAAAATTACCTGCCCCTTGCAAAAGAATGCCCTCTCCCATCGGATCTGTAATCGTCCCGTCAGGGATGGTTTTATCGATATGATTGGCGATTTCTGTCAATGCTGAACCCAATCCGCTCAGGTTTTCATCCGTTGTTAAGTAATTGCTCGGTGCAGACGCCAGATTGCGCCCAATGTATTCCCCTCGTGCGGAAGGCGCCGTTGCTACCGAATAATAGGTAAAACCAGATTTTTTAAGCGCGACGATCGTGCCAAGGGTCTCGTCTGTCACCACAGTGTTGCTAACAGGAATGGCTTGCGAATCTGATGGATTTTTACTTGTCGTATGGTAAGCAGTGGCTGACGTTTGAAATTCTTCAATATAGCTTTCCGTGTGATAACCGTTATAGTCACTGATTGCGCCGGTATTTTGATAAACCGCTGCCTCATCTACTGGCAAATAACTACGATTGGCACTGTCGTCACCGATATGAATAAACAGCTTTTCCGCTTCTGGACGACTTTCTTCCAGTAACAGTTGTTGTCCAGCCAATAAGCCTTTTTGCATAAAAGTTCCAGAATGGGATTCGGCCGTCTCACGCAGAAATTGTTCCAAGTACGCGATATCGGTAGAAAAACCGTTGGTAGTGTAAACTTCTCGATTGTAGGCAACGATCCCGATCCGAATGGAGCCATTCGCTAGCGAATCAGCTAATTCATTTCCAAACTGTTGCAGCCCCAACAAGGCGTTGGTTAATTTTTCTCCAGTCATGGAGGAAGAATAATCGATCACCATGACCAGATCAACAGGGGTACTGGTCTGATTGCCTTTGACAGCTAACGTTACATCAAATAGTCCTTGGCCCGCAGCTTCTTTGACACTCTTTTTCAGATAAGCTTCATCTGCATAATTGACATAGTTCTCTTCATCAAAAGCAACCCCCGGCGCCTGTCCATACTTGTAGTTGTACGTATCTCCTTGCGCCGTTCCATTTGTCAAATACTGTCCGGTCGCATCAGTTTGATAGTCAAAATCATACGTGGTGGTTTCACTGTTTACAGTCAGACTGCCCATGAGAACCCCCATCAACAACAGGAAAAAAATCCCTGTATACTTTTGCCAACCTCTTTTGTGTTTCATCACTTTCGCTCCTTTATTTCCGCACTGCTTTCCTCAGCAGACCATGAATGCTGAGAAAAGCGAGTCTTTGTCAGAAAACAGTATAGAAGGTTTTGCTGCGAAAAGGAGACAAAAAATTGCTGATTTCATTTACAAAAAAATCACGTTTTTTGTGCTATCATAAGAGAATCGAGTACATAGAGAAACCTTTAGAACGGAGCTTGAATTATGGAACGGTTTTATCCATTTTTTGGACACACTCTCAAGAGAGATATCGACCTGTTGCGGTTTTTGTATCTTCAAAAACGTTTTGTTCCCATTGAAGAGATCAGTCAAACGTTGGCTTTGGATCGCCGCTCCATCCAAAAAAGCTTCGACACTTTAAGCAAACGCTCGCTTTCCTTACAAGACGATCCCTCACCGCTTTTGGTTGCCAAACACGGCTTTGGGTTATCCTTCATTGGGACTAAGCGAGACTACAAGCGATTGAGTCGGCAGTTTCTGGAAGCGAATCCCTTTTTTTATTTACTGGAAACCCTTTTGCTGCAAAATGAGATCAATTTGATCCAATTCGCCGCTGACCATTACTTCTCCGAATCAACCGTTCGTAAACGAATCTATGCGTTGCAAAAACTGCTTGCTCCATTGGGATTTCAGCTGCAAAAGCAAAAAGGGACGGTTCGACTCGTAGGCAGCGAAGCCCGTATCCGCTACTTTATGATGGTCTTCTTTTGGCGAACATTTGCCGGTCTGCATTGGCCCTTTACTGGTCTTTCCCAGAAAAAATGTGAAACCATCGCACAAGACTTCTACCAAAACAATCAGATTCCCTTTAACCCGATCGAATTGAAAATGACCACATACATTTTGGCTGTCACTATTTTGCGGTTTCGCAAAGGACAACGGATTTCAGCAGAAGCAGTAGCGATCGAAGCCCCTTTGATTGGGGAAGATCTTTCCCTGTTTCAATCCCTGATTGATGAAGAGACCGCCATCTACAACCATTTATCGTCAGAACTAGCGGAACACTTCTTTCTTGATGAGAATGAACGCCGCTTTTGTTTTCTATGTCTAGCATCGAATCTCGATCGAACGTTTGCCGATGCGCAACTGGACGCTGCGTTTTCCCCAAAAAAACCAACGACGAGCATCCAAAAACTTCTCTGGTCGATGACCGCGTTCGCACCAAAATCCGAGTTGACCCGCCCTTGCAAAAGTAGGATCGTGAATACCCTCTTGAATGGGCTTTTGACTGTCGAATTGTTTGGACCGGTCGACCATACATTAGCCGGCTATAATACTGCCCAGTTTTTAACAGAACATTTTCCTGATTTGCAAAAGCAAGCCGAAAAGCTAGTGACAAAAACTTCGTTATACCAAAAAGAGCCGCTGAAACAAAGCGGATTTTCTCTTCATGTCGCTATGGCGTGGACGCTGATTTTACCGCCAGCTACTTTTCAGCAGAAAATCAAGATCAAACTGGAAACAGACTTGCCGCTGGCGATTTCGCTGACCATCAGAGAACTGATCAAAGCGCCCTTTCAAGGGTTCTACAACCTTGATATTCGTGATCAGTTTGTCGACGACGACTACGATCTCTGTCTAAGCACCACTCCATTGTCTGAAACCTATGAAAAAGCACCGGTCCTATTGATCAATGCACAAGTCACCCTTCCTGATTTGTTAGCAATTCATCAGGCGATTGAAGTATTCCAATCGCAAAAATAATGATTGCTCTGCTCAAATCACTCCAACAAAACGAGACGACGAAGTAATGAAAGTAGGTACTTCGTCGTCTCGTTTTGTTTCATTCATTCAATACAGTATTACTTTTATACAACCAATAGTTAAATCTGTTGCTAGTTCCTTTAACGAAAAGGAACACTCGAGTGTTGCAACTGGATTCGAACGTTGCCGTCTTCATCCAACATATACCCAAATGTATATTCGACCTTTACCTCTTCTCCGGTCTCACCAGATGTAAAATAATAATTGCCTGAAGAAAGTGCTGTATCACCATTTAGAATCGTATCGTGGTTGTCAAAGCGTACATTTGTCCACGGCTCTAAAGCAAACCCGCTGTCTTCTTCAATATCACCACCAACGAAATAAGACAAAGCTTCTTCCTTTGTTGAGCGGAAAGGAATTTCAGCAGCTTTCGTCGGTTTAAAAAGGACTGTTCCTTCATCAAATGCATACAACGTATCAAGGGTTTCTTTAGCTTGTTCTTCTGCAGCTTCCTCACTCTGCGTACTTGCTTCCCCAATAGCTACGATGCTCTCAGCCCAAGCTTCTTGTGCTTCTTCGATTGCAGCGAGGGTGATCGTTGGCACTTCAACCGTATCAGCTTGTGCTGTGTCGTCTTCATTTTGAGCCCCACACCCTGTTAAAGTAACTAAGATTATTGGTAAAACCAGTGTTTTTTTATTCATTTTATTCCTCCTTCTTTATCAATCAGTCTAATAAAGAATAGGTTTAATTGAAATAATAACCATAAAATCTTAACAAAAATAGAAAAATACTCGTATTTTGATTATTAAATGCATTTATCGCAGCTGATAATGAGAGCTCATTATTCAATCCGTTGTCTGCTTTGCTGCATATGTCAAAAAATACTGTTTATACGGACGCCCAATTTTTGTATACACATTTTCACTGCGAATGGCTTTGGTCTTTTCTAAGTGGGCGACATACTTTCTTACCGACACATGGGACAATGCGCAAGCTTGCGCCAATTCTTGGACTGTAAATGGCTGTTTGATAGTACGAATCGTTTCTTGGATCAACTGAAGCGTGTCTTCTGTCAACCCTTTTTCTAGTTCGATCCACGGACTTTTTTGGTTTCCCTGCAGCAGCAGATCGATTTGCTGCTGAGCGATCCGCGGATGTTTGAGACTTTCGCGTCGTTGCTGAAATACTTGGATACTTTGGGCAAATCGTTCGAAGGAAAACGGCTTGATCAAATAATCCAGCATCCCCAAATGTAGGCTTTGGCTGATCAATCGTGTTTCATCGGCAGCCGTGATCATGATCACATCCACAGCCTGTTGTTGTTCCCGTAATGTTTGCAACAGCTCCAAGCCATTGCCATCTTTCAAATGGATATCCAGCAAGAGCAGCTCAATGGTTTCTTTTTGTAGCATTTCTTGCGCTTCTTCCACTGTTTCCACCGAAAAAATTCGCTCAAAAACCGCTAAACGTTCTAAATAGCTGCGATGAATAAATTGAACCATCGGATCGTCTTCAACAATCAAAATATTGGCTTTCATAGCTGCTCCTTCCGATAATCATTCGTGATCGTCACTTCTAGGACGCCTTGCGCTTCCTGAAAAGTGATGGTCCCATTGACTTCATGCAGTAATTGCTGAAAATAGCCTACTTGCTGTAAAGTCACTTGTTCCGCTGGTGTCAACATTTCTTCCACTAGCTGCCAACTCGTTTGCAACTGATTTTCTTGGTACTCGATTTTCATAAATACCTCTTGAGTCAAATGCTTTTGCAGCAAAAGATGATGTATATATTGATAAAGGTTTAATAAGACTTTGGTTTCATGTGCAACGGCCCCTTGGGGAATCTCTGGAAAAATTTCTAACAACAGCTGGCATTTCTTTTCTAAAAATTTTTGCCGCTCGCCAATCAAAAACCCTGCCAACAAAGGGTTTTTAATAAGAATCGCTAACCGATGAGCAAATTCTTTCTCTGGTTTCAAAATATCATCCAAATAGATCGTCAACTCTTCATAGGCTTCTAAATCCACCAAACCATAGATGACATGCAGCTTGTTCATAAATTCGTGGGCTTGACTTTGCAGTGCCGTCGCATAGGCTGTCGTATTTGCCAACTGATCCGCAATAAATAAAGACTCTGTCGCATTTCTTAGAAAAATAATATGCCCTATCTGCTGATTTCTCACGATGATCGGCGCCGATGAAAAGACATAGTCCTGCCCTTCTTGCTGTACTAACCGCTCTTGCTTCTTGTCAAAATCGACGTGCTGCAAAGCAGGCAAGATCGTTAGCAGGGATTGGCCAACCAAGCCATCTTCTGATGCAGTAGCAAGCGGCAATGCCGTGGCAGCTCGATTTGCCAGCAAGATGTTCTTCGCTAAGTCTAAGACAAAAACAACATCCTTGGTTTCTTCCAGCATACTATTGCGTTCTTCTAACAAACGTGAGATTTCTTGCGGTTCCAGATTATGCAGTTGTCGTTTCAAATAAAATGCCACGAATAATGCAATCCCCCCGCCTAATAGCAAACTGATGAACAATGCTTTCCGATAGCCTTTTTGCGATAGTAAGATTAGCGATTGCAGTGAAGTCATTTTAATCCCTAATGCCACGACGCCAAGTTGTTCTCCATCTTCTTTCACTGGAACGAACCCACGTAAGGACTGTCCTAAGGTGCCGTTGCCAATGGAGAGAGACTCCTTGCCTTCAATTGCCGGTGTTTCATCGCCACCTGTAAAAGGTTGACCAATCTTTTCAGGGTCTGGGTGCGTGATCCGAATAGCGTCTTGATCCATCAAAACAATAAAATCCAACCCATAATTTTTTGCTAATTCATTGGTATATGATTGCAACTGGGGACTGGCTTTCTTTTCCCGCAGTGCTTGCTTGACCTCCGCTTCTGATGCTAACTGACGACCGATCGATAGCAGCAGCGTTTCTTCATCCCGGTGCATTTGCTCTTTTTGTTCCATCATCATCAGTACATAAAATAATGTTAGAACGATACATAAGGTACTGGTAAAAATTCCTACTAACAGCACCCACAGCCGAACTGGCCGCTCTCGCATAGTCGTTCCTCCTCAATTGCTAATAAGCGTTCATTACACGCTCATTTTAACATAGGAATCTTTTTCCGAAGGTCTTTTTTTAAGTTGTATTTAATTAAATTAGTTAAATAATCTTCTTTGTTTGTGAGCGCTTCCTTATACTGGAAACATCTAAAGGAGGTATTTGAATGAAACAAGTCGTCGCAAAACAACCCGTTGTTGAAAAAAAGCAAACCAAAGCAAAGTGGTGGTCTTTCTATGTTGGTTCCGTTCCTTTGCCCGTCTATCTGGTAATGTCTGCCATTATCTTGATCACTGCTTTTCTACAGCAACTGCCTGTCAATATGTTGGGGGGGTTCGCCGTTATCCTAAGTTTAGGCTGGTTATTAGGAACGATTGGTGCCAACATCCCCATCATCAAGAATTTTGGTGGTCCCGCTATTTTTTCTTTGTTGATTCCGTCAATCCTGGTCTTTTTTAATCTCATCAATCAAAACGTATTGGAATCAACTAATATCTTAATGAAGCAAGCAAACTTCCTTTATTTCTATATCGCCTGTCTGGTTTGCGGCAGCATTTTAGGTATGAATCGCAAAATCTTAGTCAAAGGGTTGATGCGAATGATCATTCCTATGATGTTAGGCATGGTCTTAGCGATGGGCGTAGGTACCCTTGTCGGTGTCCTGTTAGGGCTAGATTGGAAACACACTTTGTTCTTTATTGTGACTCCTGTTTTAGCCGGCGGTATTGGGGAAGGAATCTTACCACTTTCCTTAGGCTATAGTGCCATCACTGGTTTAGGTAGCGAGCAATTGGTCGGTCAGTTGATTCCAGCCACTATCATCGGCAACTTTTTCGCGATCGTTTGTACTGGCTTGTTGACTCGCTTAGGGGAACAAAAACCGCAGCTTTCAGGAAAAGGCCAACTCGTCAAAATGAGTGATGGGGATGATTTGAAAGATGCGTTGGTTGAAGATCAATCACCGATCGACGTCAAATTGATGGGTGCCGGTGTGCTGACCGCTTGTACGCTCTTTATTCTCGGCGGTTTGCTGGAACACGTCACTGGTTTTCCTGGACCTGTTCTCATGATCGTAGCAGCCGCTTTCTTGAAATACTTGAATGTCGTACCAAAAGAAACACAAAAAGGATCGAAACAGCTTTACAAATTCATCTCTGGTAACTTTACATTTCCACTCATGGCAGGATTAGGACTGCTTTATATTCCTTTGAAAGATGTCGTCGGTATGCTGACCTGGCAATACTTTTTAGTCGTTATTAGCGTCGTTTTCACTGTGATTGCCACGGGATTTATCGTTTCTCGCTTTATGAACATGTACCCCATCGAAGCAGCCATCGTTTCTGCTTGTCAAAGCGGAATGGGTGGAACCGGCGATGTCGCGATCTTAAGTACCGCCGACCGCATGAATTTGATGCCATTTGCCCAAGTAGCTACACGTTTGGGTGGCGCGATCACGGTTATCTCAATGACCGCACTTTTACGACTATTATTTTAATTGTTTGAAATCGGAAGGGAGAAATCAAGAATGTCAACGATGAATGTCAAAGAAGCAGCTATGAAACAAGCCGAGGAAAATGGGGGCAAATTAGCCGTCGTTTCTAAAGTCACTATTGATTCAAAAGAAGATTTAAGTATCGCCTACACCCCAGGAGTCGCAGCTGTTTCATCAGCAATTGCTGAAAACGAAGAACTCGCCTACACCTTGACCACCAAGAAAAATACTGTCGCCGTGATCAGCGATGGCTCAGCGGTGTTAGGTTTGGGCAATATCGGTGCCAAAGCAGCTATGCCGGTCATGGAAGGCAAAGCGGCCTTGTTCCAGCGCTTTGCCGGAATCGATTCGATTCCGATCGTCCTAGATACGCAAGACACCGAAGAAATCATTCAAACGATCAAAGCGATCGCACCAACCTTTGGTGGGATCAACCTAGAAGATATCAGCGCCCCTCGCTGCTTTGAGATCGAACGACGCTTGATTGAAGAATTACCGATCCCCGTGTTCCACGATGACCAGCACGGAACTGCCATCGTGGTATTAGCCGCTTTGATCAATAGCCTGAAGCTGATCGACAAATCCTTTGAAGAGGTCAAAATCGTGATCAACGGCGGTGGTTCAGCTGGCCTTGCCATTACCCGAAAATTTTTGGCTGCTGGCATCAGACACATCACTGTTGTCGACAAAGCAGGGATCATTTCAGAAACGAACCATGAACTTGCGCCCCATCACGCAGAAATTGCCAAAGTCACCAATCGTCAACATCTAACAGGAACACTAGAAGATGCCCTCAAAGGAGCAGATGTCTTCGTAGGCGTTTCAGCTCCCGGTGTGCTGCACCCTGAGTGGATCAAAACGATGGCAGAAAAACCAGTGATTTTTGCTATGGCGAATCCAACGCCAGAGATTTTCCCTGATGAGGCACTAGCAGCTGGCGCCTTTATCGTCGGTACTGGTCGCAGTGATTTCCCTAACCAGATCAATAATGTCTTGGCCTTTCCGGGAATCTTCCGAGGCGCATTAGACGCTCGAGCAAGAGACATCACGATCGAGATGCAGATCGCAGCAGCACAAGGGATCGCTAGTTTGATCCCCGAATCAGCATTGACTCCAACCACTATCATTCCAGATGCGTTTCAGCCTGATGTCGCTAAAGTCGTGGCAGAAAGCGTGAAGAATGCGGGGAAAAAAGATTAAATAGATTGGTATCATTAGTGACTGCAGCGCTAGTTGTTTGATACCAATAAAATGAAAAATAGCTACAAAAATGTACCGACTATGAAAACTAGTCGGTACATTTTTGTGTCGGATTTTACAGATAATCGAAAGTTTCCTCCCAGAAGACAGTCCGAAAAAATACTCCCTAACTTCCCATTCACTATTGCTTCACTTGGTTCACTTCACAGAGGGCACTCTTTAGTTTGAGGATACAATCGACAAATCACACGCTCCCAATCTTTCTTCGTTGGTATGCTACTTAACAAGATATAATCATCCGTCAAACCATAATCCAGGATATAGGGACGATAATTTGTGACGATCAAAACCTTCTGGTCCGCTTTTAATCGTTCTTCTGTTAATTCGTGCAATGAAAGAAAAATGACTTGATACTTGTTTGCAAAGAGCCGAATTGCTTGTAATCGAATCATTTGAACGACCATTGAGTCCCCTTCTATAAGAAACAAAATATTTTTTTTCGGCTGATAATAGTCGCGCAGTAAATCACTTACCGTTGTAAAACTGATAGCAATATCTTCCATAAATTCTGTCGCAAAAGCTAACTCTTCTTTGTACTTTTCCAAAAATGCTTTATTTTTGTAGTAAGACTCTCGATGGTATGTTTTTATTGAGGCGACTTCTTCAGCTTGTCGCTTGTTCAAAGATGGACAAATCACTTCATTAAGTTTTCTAGACACCAGAAAGGAGGTTAGATAATCTTCTAGCAGTGACTGATCCCAGCCCTTAAATTCGGCACCAGCAAAATACGCTTTTACGATCGGCTTCACTTCTGGCCAGAAATTAAATCGAGCTAGAAAAGTTTTTTCTCGATCGTATTGATTGATTGTCCGCGTACATATAATCATGTAGTGAAGCCAAGCAAGTTCTTCTTTGGGTAAAGATACCCCATACTCTTTGAAAATGACTTCTTTCAGAATCTCTAGCAATTTAAAATCATTTTCTTGATAGACAAGCTCTTTTGCCCAGTCAGGAATCGAAACATAGTGCTCCTTTTGCGCCCGTACAATCGTTATATACAGCAGTGAATAAAAAGCCGAGATTGTCAAGCCAGTCCCTACTTCATATTTTCCCAATTTATCAGAAAGTCCCTTTAGAATTACATGATGCAAGCCTTCTGGTGGTCTGATCGTATAGGGGGTGGGCTCACCTACATAGTAAAAATCAAAAAAGAATTTACGAATATTTGCTTCATCGCCTACCAAAGTAACCGGTGTGAAACTTAGAGAAAGTCCATACTCTTTTAAGGCTGGTTGCACACGTGCAATAAACCTTCGTAATGTTGTTTCCGCATAATTGTATCGATAAGCCAATTCATTCAGATCAACTACTTCTCCATAAAAAATGTTCCCAATGATTTCAAATAAAACTTCCTGATTTAATAGCTGCTCTTTTTTTTCTTTAAAGAGAACACGATTTCGTTCTTCGAAATGAAATCCGCTATTACCTGATACCAATTCAATACATTCGCCAAAATGCTCTTTGATCAAGCGTAGGTCTTTCACCAATGTCCGCTGAGAAATAGCCAATCGCTCAGAAAGAATCCCAACTTTAAAAACTTGTTCTCGTTCAATAATCGTTAATATCTGCATCCAACGCTTTGTACTCGGACTTGTAATAAAAGACATCTGAAGTTCCCTCATGCCATTTCTTCACTCATTTCCTTTTCTGACTTGGCTCTATTCATTCTACCATACAACAGAAACCCCTTTCTTCGCTACGTCAAATGAACTTCTTTCTAAAAACATAAGATGTGGCACGAAACATCCATTGTCAGAAAAGTTCGCTTTCGCTTTTTTGAACTTGCTGCGGGCTTTCTTTCAATCCATAGCAAGGCAAGCACCATTCTTTTCCTGGATCAAATGATAGCACTGCGACACGCGACAAATAAGAAAAGTGCTGACACCCATGTATACACACAACCTTTTGCCTGTGCGCAACAGATTTTCTATTGCAGATTCAAATAAAGAAGCTTAACACCTCGTAGATGTTAAGCAGAATCAGCTATCATTCTATGTTTGTTCAATACTCGGTGCCCGATTTTCATTTGGCATTCTTCTCTGGATCGGATTTAAAACCTCACAACCGCTTTGACCAACGGATCATCTTCTAACGTTTGGCGTTCTAGCGCCTCTTGCAGTTTTTCCAATGGGTATTCATCCGTGATATATTTTGTGGGATCGATCATGCCACTAGCAATCAAATCGATCGTTTCTTCAAACTCTTGGCGGGTGCATGAAACGCTGCCGATGAGCTTGATTTCTTGCAAGACCAACCGATTTAATGAAAAAGGAATTTCGGGAACAACGGAATTTCCAATCGCCACGATCGTTGCGCCAGGACGAGCAGCCTCAATGCATGTCGCTAAGGAACTGCTGGAACCGACCGCTTCAAAAATCAAATCGAACCCACCAGCAGACGCGTCTTTCAATACTTCCCCGCGGTTTGGATCCTTAGCGTCAAAGTAATCGTCAAAGATTCCCAATTCCTTGGCTTTCTCAATTTTTGTATCGTTGATTTTGGACATGGCCACATAAGAAGCCCCAGCTTTTTTTGCCAATTCGCCAATCAATTGCCCGATGATCCCACTTCCAGAAACCAAGACTTTGTCATTTAACTTAATATTGGATTTACGGACGGCATGATAGGCAACCATCAAGGGATCAATCAAGCTAGCTGCTGTATCTGAAACTGTATCTGGCAATTTATAAGCATTGGACGCTTTTCCGACAAACCGTTCGGCATAGGCGCCATTGCAGACAAAGCCGATATAATTGGTGCCGTTTACTTCCCGACACAAATGCTCTTGACCTTTTTGGCACATCTCACATTTTCCACAATAAAGATTTGCCCAAAAAGCGACGCGATCGCCGATTTTAAAGGAACTATCGCCTGCATCCGTCACGACACCGCAAAACTCGTGACCCATGATAAAATCGGACTCCCCTGTTTTGCCCCAACCTTTCCCTGCTTGCCACATATGCACATCACTGCCGCAGACGCCGCAAGCTGAAATTTGGATCTCGATCAGTCCTTCTTCCACTTTCGGCACAGGTACTTGTTTGACCTCGATCGTTTCTGGTCCTTTTAATACAGCAGCTTTCATGTTTTTTTCTGTCATCTCTGTTTCCTCCTCATTGCTTTTTCCTTTGCTTACCGTCATACTAACATTAAAGTTAACTTTAAAGTCAACGTTAAGGAGTGAAAAAAATGACCTATACGATATCCCAAGTTGCGAAAGCCTTAAATATCCCCACGTCAACCATCCGCTATTACGACAAAGAAGGCCTTTTGCCGACGTTAGCGCGCAAAGAATCTGGCTACCGTTTATTTTCAGATACCGAAATTGAGATGCTGGAATTGATCGAATGTCTGAAGGAAACAGGCATGACCATTAAAGAGATCAAAGATTATGCACAATTGACACGCCTTGGTGATGACTCGCTGCAAGAACGCCATAAAATGTTTCTTGAACAAAAAAAAGCGCTGCAAGCGCAGATAGACGCTTTGCAGCAATCGATGGCGTTGATCGACCATAAGTGCTGGTATTATGAATCAGCGATCGCAGCCGGTACAGAACAAATCCATTTCCCAATCAAAATGTCGTTGAGAAACAAAGAAAAGTTTCAAGCGATCACCGCCCAAAGCGAAGATCGCTAACGTTATGTAACGTTCACAGGACTATCTGCCTGCTTCTAGCGATCCGAAGCAAACCTATTCTTGGTACTTTTCAAATACTTGCTTGTCTGCTAGTGAATAGACTTGTTCATACAAATAATCAAAGAGAGTATTCATGTTCTCTTTCGTATCGCTCACTTCATCAAGGATCTCTTTTGCCGTACGATGGGCGATATTCAAGCGCATTTTAGCGTTGTAGATCATCCGTTCTGCTTCAACCTGCGCTTCTTCAAGTGTCCGGTCTGCTTTCTTTCTAGCAAACAGCAAGATCTCTCGCATCTCCGCTTGAAACTGCTGATTTTCTTTTTGTAACTCTTGGTTTTCTTTTTGCAGCTCATTGACCGCTTTGCGAAGCGCAGCGGCTTCTTCTTCCTGAGGGCCTCGAGCCTGCTCCTCCAGCTGTGCTTCTTTTTCAGCGAGTTGGTTCGCCAAATTTGTGATGACCTCTTCTTTTTGGAGCAGCAGCTGTTTTTGTTCTTGGGCTTTGCTTTCATACCATTGTTTTTCTCTTGCCCAATCCAAGCGTTCAAAAATCGCTTTTTCTTTCACTTGCTGGATATCCGACTGTGAGCGATGCAAGGTTTCTGCATGGAGCCGCTTTTCAAGTTCTGTGATTCTCGTTCGTGCCAACACTAACTCTTGATGGGTTTGTTCAAAGCTCATATCTGCTGGTGAGACAGGCGCCAGCTCCATCTGCTCCCCGTTCGCTTCCGCGGTAAACGCTTCAAAAGAGCGTTTTTCTTGATAGCTAGGCAAGGGCGCATTGACAGTTTCATTACGCTTTTTGGTGCTTTTACGCTTTCTCTTCCCTTTACTGCTTACTGGATGTGGCATGCCCGTTTCTGAGGACCAGGGTTGCGTCGAGTGCTTAGGCGATCCTTCTGGCTCCAATCGTTCCTCTAGTTCCGCTTGTACTGAAGGAGACGGTGCCGGCGCCTGTCCACTTCGTTGCCCTTGTTTTTTGCCTTTTTGGGGTTTACTACTGGTACCCGTCATTTCTTGATCATTGCTAGTAGCTTTCTTTTTTGCGGTATCGGCGAAGGCTTCTTTCGCCGGTCCATTGGCAACAGCTGTCTCAGCGGTTCTGTTTTCTTTCTCATACGTTTCTTCAAATCCTTTTAATTCTTTCAATGACACTTGGTTCATTTCGTCGAATAGCGTCTGAGCAGAAAACCACCCACGTCCCTTCTTCTTACTCATCCCTTGAATCCCTCCCTTTCGTCAATAACTCTTTTGATTGTTTCATTCTAAGTTCCCGTGTCTGAAGCTTGGACAAGCTCTTTTCGGTTGAGTACTTGCCACTGTCCCTGAGCATTGCGGACGATCGTTTGTTCAAATGACGTATCGGGCGTATCTGCTACTTGCAACACGAAATGGCACCGTTTCACGCCTTGCGCCTGCGATAGATCATCGATGATTCGCTGCAAATTAGCTTCCCAAGCAGGAAAGTCCGCAGAAGAGTTCAAATGACTTGAACTCGTTAGGGTGATTTCTTGCAGCGGTTGGTCAATATGGATCAGCACGACTGTCGGTCCTAAAAAAGGCGTCACTTGCGCCCCAAATTCTTCTTCTAGCTGAAAACGCGCTTCTCGATCATCCGCCATCAGTAGCGTATGCCAAGCAAGATTTTCAAAAGGGAGACCTGCAGACGGGTACACCGATAACGGTCGTTGCGTCCCTTCAATCTGTTCTTTTTGTAAATGTAAGATTTCCTGTTTCATCTGCTCCCTTTCCTCTGCTACCCTGCGGCTTTGCGCATGTATGGAAACATGAGTAAAAGTCAAAAGCAGCAAACTCATAAGAAACAGACCACTCACCATCAGTAACGCTAACGGATGTTCATTACGAATCTTATGCTTAAAAAAAGCCAGTTTTCTTTTTTCCAACTCCGTCATCTTTGTTCGTCGCTCAAGTCTTCGAACAAAGATTTCGAGGTATCCCCGTTGAGCAAGCACCCCGATCGCCACAAAACAAAGCAGCAGTATGCTGACATAAACAATCTTCACGGACATCCCCCTTTCCATCTTTTGTCCATAATTGAGCCTCGATTTTCAAACAGACACGCTGACTGACCTCGTTGAATCCTTAAAAGAAATTCAAGACGACCCCACGAAGCGCCTCGCTCGTCACCATACCAAATTCACGACTATCGATCGAGTGCATGATCGCATCCCCAACGACGAAATACTCTCCTGGCTGCAGGATGCCTCCGACCGGCAATTCCCTCGCCGTTTCTTGCGTCAGTGTAAAGGTATAGGAAAAATCATAATAGGACCCTGATGCACCCAATAGCAATCGATTGCCACTGCGCGCATAGGAATCCCCAGGAACCCCGATCACTCGTTTTACGATCAGCAGCCCTTCATGCTCAAAAGCGACGAGATCATAACGATGCGGCAACTGATTCTTTTGAATAACGACTAACTCGTTGTTTTGAATAATGGGGGCCATCGAATCACCGCTGACACGAGCCATTTTGTAGTTTGAAAAGAAATAGAACAGCAGCAGTAGCAGACAACCTATTCCCAACACACGAAGTGCCCATTGCTTTTGGAATCGACCCATGATACCTGTTGCTCCTCTACCATAATTTTACGTCGTACGTAGCCTTTGACTATTTATACCGTTGGCTCTACCGCTTTTAGCGAGAGGCAGACGCTGCTTGAAGCTCTTCACTAGGAACAGAGCCTTTACATTGACCAAGAAAATCGGCTAAAATCGCCTTGCCGAGACGTTCAATGGAATTTGGCTCAATCGGTCGTTCCAACCGATAGATGGGCTGTTCCAATTCCAGCAAAAAGAGCGGTTGATCAGTGACTACCACCTGGCGGGCGGTGAAAATCGACAGCTCACTCGTAGTCTCGACGACGACATCCACTCCTTGGGCAGCCAGCCAATCACTCAGACGTTGTTTGATCCAGCCTTTGATTTTCTCATTTCCACACAAATGATAGGTGATCATCAGCTGGTTGTTTTTTAACTGCTGGTTCTTTAGATAGGACTCGCCTATTGTCAGCAAATAGTGAGAAGCAGCGCTAGAAAGTGCCTTCGTCTTTCCAATACCAGACACTTCTGGCTTTCGACGATCCCGCAGCAAAGGAGGTGGCACATGGAAGAGCCGATCCAGTAACATGACTGCTAACGTCACTTGCACGAATACGCGATCTTCTCTCAATGTCTCTGCTTGCTTAGGAAACGTCTCTCGCAAGCTATCGATTGGATCAAAGGGCACCGTTTCTTCGACCCACGGATGTTTCAATAAAAACGAAAGTACCCCTTCATCTGCCATCATCAAAAACAATAGGACACACCGTTCTTGCTGCGACAAGGACCTGCAGACCTCCAAGCCTTCGATGACAAAACCCGTTTTTTCTAGAAACAACCGACAAAAGTCAGCCATTTCCCAATTTTCTTCCAAGCGTCCACCTTGTTGCGCCCGCAAAAGAAAGACCTTCGTCCACTGCAACGAAACCACTGGATCGATCGGCAAGGACGGACGATACCGCAGTGTCAACGTTTCAGCCAGCTGCTCAAAGATTTGGTAGGGCTGTTCCTCTTCTTCAAAATAAAAGGCTTTATAAAAATACCGTATGTTTCCTTCTGCCCCTTCTAGACACCACTGCTTTTTATTCAAGGTCAGTTCATAAGCAGCGAACAAGGTCTGAAGCTGACGACATTGTTTCAAAAAGGTTTGATTGCCTAATCCGGTGATCGCAACAAGTTTTTCCGGTATCGCCGTTTCTTGCTGACACAAGAAATGCAGAAACAACAGATTCGGGTCATCCGCCAACAATGCTCGCTTTTTTTCCTGATACTCTGCCAATTCTTGGATCATCAATTCATAACCATTGCTGGCAGATGCGAGGATCGTCGAAGCCCCAAAGAGTTGGCGCAGTTCCTCAATGTCTGAAATAATCGTCCGCCGAGAAGCGCCGCAAGCATGTGCCAGCTGTTGCCCACTTAAAGGACCGCAACATTCCAACTGCCGCAAAATCGTCAATTGCCGCTTGCACGTCATTGAAAATAAACTGTTCATCAATAAAGACGGCTTGTTTCTCATCGTTTCACCTCCCCACACATTCGAAAGAAGAGAAGCTGCAGGCGACTTCCAGCAGCTTCTGCTTCCTTCTTATTCAAACTTTTATGACTCAGGTCTCGGAACAAAGCTTAATTCCCAATAAATCGTGCCGCGATAAGCAGTTGCTTGGGGGTTGGCACCAATCGGGACTTCCAGTTCCACACTGTTTTCCATTGTTTCACTTGAGCCATAATGTTGGATCCACGTCCCTCCACCATGATTCTCTTGAGCCGAAGCCAAGGTTTTACTTTGACCTGCAATAAGTTCAATGGCTTCTTGATAGTCTGGCGTCTCCGACTCATTCGAACCAGTGGTTACCATATGGATATTTGACAAATAAACGCTTGCCCCTCTTAGTCGTTGCCTTTCATCATGCGTACCCACAAAACCCTCTTCAGATAAGCGAGCACTCAGTGTCCAACCAGTAGTAGCGACCCTCCGATCCGATACTTGGATATAATTGGGACGGTCCCCTTCATGCACATCCTCATAAACTTCCCGCAACGCCTGCGGCTTTGCTGGATATCGAGTGGTACTTGAAAGAATTGGTACTTCTCCAAAATCGAATTGAGAAATAAAGTCGATGCTGACAAATCCCTGGTTTTCTGGCAAAACAGGAGGATTCACAGGATCGACCGTTTCATCCGGGCGAAAAGGATCCCGCGGATCCACAATGTCGATTTTCTCTACAATCACCGAATCCTTTCCCCATCTCCCATTCAAAAACGCCTCGGCTGTCACTAGCTCTTCGTGACGAAAATGTTGGAAGTTTGGAAATTCGGATAAATCAAACTGAAAGTTTCCCTCTTCATCAGCTTGGACGTGAAAGAATTCTCTGCGTCCATCTGGATCCGTTACAGTACCAAGGGAAGGATTTGGTTCGGGCATAAATGCTTCCCGCTCAAAACGAATATAGCTATTGGGATTTGCTCTTCCAGAGATGATCCGAGAATTTGATAAGGTCGGATCTTCCGTTAATGGATTCAACTCTATTTCAACTTCAGAAACTTGCTCGAAAAGCAATCGTTGGCTATGAGTCGAAAAATGACTACGTACCCCTTGTTCCACTGTTGGATCCAAAGTTACGACACTGTTGATTGTTGGATTGATCCAAGTAAGGTTGGTACTCATATGAATCAAAGGCATCCACTCATGGGTAGACTGCACCTCATCAAACTCACCGTATTGCCATTGTTTGATTCCTTGAAATTCGATTTCCAGTTCATTGGTTCCATTTAAGTTGATCAAACTTCCGTTATTAAAAGAAAGCGGCGCCGTTCGTTCTAAATTGACCTTTCGGGCCTCATTGAACGTCAACTTCGAAAGATTTCCAAAAAAGATCAAATTTTGAGAATCATTGCGACTGTCCGAACGAATATCTAAAATAGCATCTTTACCAACAGTGATACTGTTTTGAGGTTCCCAGAAGCCAACAACATGTGCCGATAAGTTGGGTTGATTTTCCGCATCAATTTTTAACATACTACGTTCCTTTAGATTGATATGGGTGTTGCCTCCTTGAAATGAAAGAATATTCCAATTCCATCCATTCGTGTGGCTTCGATTCTCTAAGGATTGGATATGCACTTTGCTGTCTTCCAAGAGATCGATGGTATGGTTTCCATGAAGTGTGGAAATCGCAGAGGCGTTGATCTGAGTGTCAAGTTTTAATTCTGCTCCCTTGCCAACAGTCAGATTCCCACCACCATTTCCAAAATAGACATTCACACCATCGGCTTCCCCTCTAGTCCCTTCAAAATTTGCTTTCATGGAAACTTTGGCATTCTCTCCAATAACCAGTTCTGGATGATTCAAACCATGATAAAATAAATTTCCTGAACTGATGGTCGACAATTCTACTTCTGCATTGGGACTGATCAAAAGTCGATGGACTTCAAAATTTGCTTGATTCCAAGCATTGATCTGCCAATTTTCATTAAAAGTCGAACGGTAGCTTCGTGCTTGATGTGAGGTAACCTTTCCTGAAAGCACTGCGGTTGTACCAACGGAATGCAAAAGCTGATTCCCAATGTTTTCAACATTATGGTACCGCATGGTGGATATGGCTTGATTGTTAACACCCAAAGTAGTAACGTTCATAGGTCCGTAATAATTCCCATGATAAAGGGTAATATTTTGATACGAAATATCCCAAGGAGATTCTGGTACCATCGTACTATCCAAGAAGCCAACAGCAACCGCACGAAAATCAATTTGGTATTTTCCTTGTCCATCAATAATAAGAGTTCTTGAGATTCCCGGTTGGCTGATATAGACATAAGAGTCTCCACTCGAAATATTAATTGTACTTCCTGATACGCCTGAAGCTATACCTTCAATCGGATTATCACTAGATTCAAAGCTATCGATCAACTTTATATGATTCACCTCTGGGTCCATGACAGCTTCTAAAAATTCTAGCCAGGAGCCTACTTCTTGTTCTCTTCGCCTATCTTCCAAAAGATCAAGATTGCCTTCATCCACCTCGATGTCATCAAAAAATGAACCATCTGATTTGACAGGATCCGCTGCTAAGTTAGTGCCAATCGGGTGGTCGTCCGTTTCCATAGGGGGCCTCTCCCCCTCATCTCCGGATTTTCTTTCTTCCACGTTCAAGGTAAGCACTGTCTCTGCTACCGTTATTTCATAAGTACCTACGGATTCTATCGTCAGTGGTAGACTAAACGACGTCAACGGCACTTCGGAGTTCAGAAGCCATTGCTCGGGATCCTCGGTTTGGGTGATCACTATTTCTTCCATTAAAAATGTTTCTTCTATGATCGTGGCTGCAGGCAGCTGGATGTCGATGCTTGTTAGTGGGCGGTTTGTTAAAAACATGATCGGAAACACTTCTCCAACATAGGCTTGCTGGATTTCTTCCAGAAAAGAAACCACCAACTCCTCTTGATCCTCTAAAGATTCTTCAAAAGAAGATCCAGTGAACACCTCGCCTAACGTACCTTCTCTTCCTTGCCATGCATGTAGTGGTTCAAAAAAGAACACACGAATAGACGGAAAAAACAAGTAAACACTAAATAGTCCTACCATAAGTGATAGTACTATCTTTAGTGTTTTTTTTTTCATTTTACTGATCCCCACCTTCCTTTGTCTTTTTTTTCTTGTTAATGATTAAAACAACAACGATGATCAATAACAAAACAAGTGCGGCGATTCCGCCAATCAGCCACCAATTGGTTTCTGGTTCCAATGTCACGTCTTCCTCATTTAAACGTCGGGCATCAGCAGCCGCAATCGTGAAGAGTTCTTCCCAATGCCATTCCTCCCCTTGTGAACGGGCCGTCATAGTTAGAACATAGTCTCCCGGACGGAAACGCTCGCCATTTAGAGGAATCGGAAAATCCATCTGCGAATTTGGGGCCATCTGCATGCTTGTGCGCTGCGTTTCATACAAGACGGTGTCACTGCCGCTGGCACGAATCTCAGCATCAATTTCTATGTGGTTGACGAAAGTCGGTGTGTAATTTTGAATCTTGGCACTGATCACGTTCCGATAATTGACTTGACTGGCAAAAACGTCCAGCAATTCAAGGCCCGGATCCGTTGACGAGCGGTTATTGCTTACGACGACTCCTAAAATAAAGGCAAACTCATTACGAATCCCGATGCCTTCTGTTTCTGACTCCGTTGCCGTAGCATCGCGGACCTCTTCTACTCGGATCGCCCCTGCCAGTATCCCATCAAATTCTTCCTCAGGCATCGTCAGAGGCAGTGTAAGGATCCGTTCTTCTTGGGCTTCTAA
>Ga0153985_1000128_pt1 | contig 23661 bp, 23 predicted proteins | sample TSGA069MetaG_FD_104715 | JGI IMG/M metagenome (GOLD analysis project Ga0153985, IMG submission 104715) | Attine ant fungus gardens microbial communities from Georgia, USA - TSGA069 MetaG | ecosystem: Host-associated > Fungi > Mycelium > Unclassified | place: USA: Georgia, Alexander Wildlife...
CAGCGGTTTTGCTCGCTAGTGAAGCATTGTCTTTAGCAAATGAGCAGTAGCTGGTTTTCAGGCTTTTTTGTCTTTGAAAATAACTAGAATTTCAAGGAAAACAAAGAAATTCCATGACGGATGCCGAAAAATTTGATAAGATTATGGGCGGAATGTGTAAGTACCTAAGGAGGAAAAAACGTGATTTTTGCTTATAACAAAGAATATGTCAGTGATACACTGCTTGCGATCACAGCAGATGATAAAGGATTAGAACAAACCGTCGAACGCAAAGGCAATGTTGCCCAAATCAAAAATGAAGAAGGCACGATCGTTGGCTGGAACTTTTTTGCGATCTCAGAAGTGATGACGATCGAAGGCCGTGGTCAAGTGACGTTGACGAAAGAACAAATCCAACAATTGAACACCATGATCAAAGAAGCAGGATTCAGCGAAGAACTGCCTGCAGATACGGAACCAAAAATCGTCGTTGGCTATGTGAAATCTTGTGTAGAACATCCAGACAGCGACCATCTTTCTATCACGGAAACAGAAGTTGGAGATGGGAAAGTCTTGCAAATCGTCTGTGGCGCTGCCAATATTCGTAAAGGATTGAAAGTCGTTGTCGCAAAACCTGGCGCAATGATGCCGGATGGCTTGATGATTTGGCCGGGAACACTTCGTGGCGTAGAAAGCTTCGGAATGATCTGTTCTGCTAAAGAACTACATTTAGAAGGTGCCCCAATGAAAAAAGGCATCCTTGAGCTGCCTCAAGATGCCGTTGTAGGTGAAGCTTTTCCAGTCGGTAAAGCCTAAAAAAATGAACTGCCGCTTCCTGTTTTTGCGGCAGTTCATTTTTTGATTATTGTTTCGATTGGTTTTGGTGATTGGCTGCTTAGTTGCTGCTGTCTGTTGATTGTTCGTTGATCGATGTATCAACGGAAAGTTTTACTTCTGCTGTTTTTTCTTCATCGCCACGATAGAAGGTTACAGTGATCGTGTCACCGACTTTGTGTTTGTACAACGCAGATTGCAGATCCGTTGTGGTGCTGACTTCTGTATCATCGATTTTCGTGATAACGTCATATTGTTGCAATCCTGCTTGTTCTGCTGGTGTTGCATTGTTGACTGAGTAGATCACAACGCCTGAAGTTACAGATGAAGGAACTTTCAAGATTTGTTCTTGTTGTTGTGATGTGATTGAACCTAAATCAATCGTTTGGATCCCTAGTGCAGGGCGAACCACTTTGCCGTCTGCTTCTAGTTGATTGATGATTTCAACGACATCGTTACTTGGGATCGCAAAGCCCATTCCTTCGATACTAACGCCTGAAGCAGAGCCCGAGGTGCTGGCGATTTTACTTGAGTTGATCCCAATCACTTGACCATCAACGTTGATCAGTGGACCACCTGAGTTCCCTGGGTTGATCGCAGCATCCGTTTGGATCGCATTGATACTGATCGTACCACCAGATTCGTTTTGGCTTGTTACTTGACGATTCAAGGAAGACACGATCCCTTGTGTCACAGAGTTTGCATAGTCAGAGCCTAGAGGAGAACCGATCGCGATTGCTGGTTCGCCGACTTTCAAGGCACTTGAATCGCCAAATGTTGCGGCAGTTGTAACTTTTTCAGAAGAGATTTTTAAGACGGCTAAGTCTGTGTAAGAATCGGTACCTACCAATTCAGCTTTGACTTTTGTACCATCTGCTAAGACAACTTCCAAACCATCTTGACCTTCAACTACGTGGTTGTTGGTTACGACATAGGCATCGTCGCCATCGATTTTGTAGATGACACCACTACCTTCAGAAGAAGCTTCTAAGGCGCTGTCGTCTTCGCTTTGGCTATCGCCTTCACTTTGTCCACCTTGCTGACCAAAGAGGCTGTTCCAGTCGTTGCTTTGACTTTGTTGTAGATTAATGATGGAAACCACCGAATCTTGTACTTTTTCAACTGCCTCAGTGACATCGCTAGTCACATCAAGTTTTACATTGGATACTTGGGTTTGCCCGTTAGAATCTTGGACCCCGCTGTTGGTCGTGGTTTCTGGTGTTGAAGTCAAGGATGAACCCATTGCCAGATACAGACCGCCGAAGGTCAATAATCCGCCGACCATACCGCCTAAAATCCCAATACCTAATCGTTTTAATAAACCAGGAGAAGTTTTCTTACCTGGTGTGACATATTTTCTTGCCATTACTATTTCCCCCTTAATGAATAATTCGTTATAATCAGTATATTCCTTCTATCTGAGATTAGTCTACTAAGAGATTTTGAAAAAAATATGAAGAAGTTGCGTAAGAATCTGTTTCAAACGATGAAATTTTCTTCGTAAGACCCGTTCATTTTTGAATAAAAATAGCAGAGGAATCTGGGGAGAAGTAAAGGTCTTTTTATCCACAGTGTGTGGACAATCTTGATGGGGTTGGTTGGGTGGATGAAGAAATCGTTGAAGTGTCACAGTTTTATAGATAAGATAGAAGAATTTCAAAGAAAGTCAAAGTGTGTAAAAGGTTGTGGATAGCATTGTCCACATTTTCATAAAATAAGGGGATAACGAGGAGGGACCTATGAAAATCAAAATCGTCACAGTAGGAAAACTAAAAGAAAAGTACCTCGTTCAAGGAATCAACGAGTACGCCAAACGATTGGGGGCATACGCAAAGCTTGAGTTTGTCGAAGTACCAGATGAAAAAGCGCCAGAAACCTTGAGTGAAGCCCAAATGCTGCAGATCAAAGAAAAAGAAGGCCAGCGCATTTTAGCCAAAATCAAAGACACCGAATATGTCTTTGCCTTAGCAATCGAAGGCACCAACCCTACCAGCGAAGCCTTCGCCAAACAAATCGATCAACTCGGCATCCAAGGAAAAAGCCAACTGACCTTCGTCATCGGCGGCTCCCTAGGCTTAAGCCAAGAAGTCATGACTCGCAGTGATGCCAAAATCTCCTTTGGCAAAATGACCTACCCCCACCAACTCATGAAACTGATCTTATTGGAGCAGATTTATCGCGCGTATCGAATCAATACGGGAGCGCCGTATCATAAGTAAATATCTTAAGCAGTATAATAGAAAAAATTAACCACCGGTACTACCGGTAAAAAGGAGCAACAACCATGCGAAATATCAAACTAACGATTGAATACGACGGCAAGCGCTACTTAGGGTGGCAACGACTAGGAGATTCTGAAAAAACGATCCAAGAAAAAGTTGAAGGGGTCATCAAATTATTGACGGGAGAAGAAATTGAGATCGTGGGTTCTGGTAGAACCGATGCGGGCACGCATGCTCGAGGACAAGTGGCAAATTTCAAGACGACCCATCAAATGAGTTTGCCAGAGATGCAGCAGTTCTTTAACCGCTATTTGCCGCAAGACATCGTTGTCAACAAGATTGAAGAAGTGCCTGAACGATTCCATGCACGCTATCACGCTAAAGGCAAGCAATACAGCTATTATGTTTGGAACAACGCGATCCCATCGGTCTTTGCTCGCAATACCAGTTTTCATTGCCCGCAGCCCCTTGATTTGGAAAAAATGCAGCAAGCGGCTGAGAAGTTGATCGGCACCCATGATTTTATTGGCTTTTCTGCGTTGAAAAAATCAAAAAAATCAACGGTGCGCACAATCGATGAAATCACTATCACACCAGAAGGCGACCTATTGCGGTTTACCTTCAAAGGCAACGGCTTTTTGCATAAAATGGTCCGAATCTTGACAGGCACACTGATTGCCATTGGCGATGGCACACTGCCGCCAGAAGTGATCGATCAAGTGTTAGCCGATAAAGTACGACAAGCAGCTGGTGAAACAGTGCCTTCTCATGGCTTATTTCTAGATGAGGTGTATTATTAAAAGAAACATGGTAATGGCTATTTAAGGAAAGGAGATCATCTATTGATCACATTAAAATCCCCACGAGAGATCGAACAAATGAAAACTTCTGGTCGTATCTTGGCAAGTATTCACGAGCAGCTACGGGAAAAAATCGTTCCCGGTATCACCACGAACCAAATCAACGCCTTTGTCCATCAACAGATAGAAGCTGCAGGGGCAACAGCCGCGCAAATCGGGTTTGAAGGGTATGAATTTGCGACGTGTATCAGTGTCAATGAAGAGATTTGTCATGGTTTCCCTTCAGAATATGTTTTAAAATCAGGCGATGTCGTCAAAGTCGATTTTTGTGTCGATTACAAAGGAGCAATCTCTGACAGCTGTTGGACATATGCTGTAGGAGAGATTTCGCCAGAACATCAAGCACTGATGGAAGTCACGAAAGAAGCCTTGATGAGAGGCATCGAGCAAGCACAGGTTGGCAACCGAGTCGGCGATATTGGTTATGCGATCCAAAGCTTCGCTGAAGAAAAAGGGTATGGTGTCGTGCGGGACTTTATTGCTCACGGCATTGGCCCAACCATTCATGAAGAACCATTCTTTCCTCATTTCGGGTTACCTGGCAAAGGAATTCGTTTGAAAGAGGGCATGACGATCACCATCGAACCGATGATCACGACCGGCACTTGGCGCATGAAGATGGACCCAAACGGCTGGACAGCACGCACGATTGACGGGAGCTATTGTGCCCAATATGAACATTCGATCGCCATCACCAAAGAAGGTCCAGTCATCATGACGTTGCAAAAGGAAGAAACGTGAACATCACTTAATGTCTTTGAAAAATAACTGTGTGTAATTTCCGTAACATGAATACTTTCTACTCCCCCTGTGGAGGGTATAGTGTATATGATTTATCTATCGTTGGTTGTCGCACCAATTGTTGTTGGTATAGTCATCGAACTATTTTCTCACTGGTTGGATGAGAAAGACAAAGACGATAACTAAGCAAGTTGCTATCCAACTCACATGCTAGCAGTCGCAACTAGCATAAACAAGGCGCTCCCTTTCGTCGCGGTTAGGGAGCGCCTTTGTGCTGTAGTGCTATAAACTTTCTATCGTTTCGCAAGGTTATTATATCACAGGGAAAATAAAAAACTACCCGTGATATCCACTCGAATAGATAAAGAAAACCTAATAAATTTGAAATTTAATTACCTCTACTTCTATTTTCCGAAATATGGATGGTAACCCCCACTTGAGGTATTACCGTGAAAAAAATAGTCTATAGTGGGAGTTATTGTTTTCTCTTTTTTTTAAATAGAGAAAAATTTAAATTAGGTGTACATGTAAGTGATAAATTCGGATAAAGTAAACGACCCAGTATTTTCTAATAAAGCCATGGGTGACGGTTTTGCAGGTATTCCTATTGAAGAAATTGTTGGCTCCCTGATTAGTGGGAAAGTTAACTATTTTTTCGAACTAGCTATGCTATCGAATATAGAACACATGAAGGAATAAGTAGGGGAGGGACAGCAATCCCTGTTGTTTACTACTTACTTGCATCCAAATATTGTTAATACCTAAAGAGCGTATCAACGTGGTTATAATCAAATCGTTTATGTCAGTCATTGTCCTGCAATTTGACATTTTGGTATACTACAAATTTTTATTAGCACAGCAGTGTAAACTTGTAAGAACAATTCTTTTTAAATGAATATAGGTGAATCGACCAAAAAGGATAATTATGTATATACTCTGTCGCGATATATGTTATACTATGTATATACAGAAAGAGGTGTCGCGCATGGAAATGCTACCTATAAAAAAATGGGGCAATAGTAACGGTCTTAGATTGCCAAAGTACATTATGGAGTATCTTGGCATTCATACTGATGACAAAGTGAAGATAATACAAGAAGAAGTAAACGGACATAAACGGCTAATCATCGAAGCAGCAAATTTAGAAAACGAGTTAACGATTGAAGAGTTATTTGAAAATTACTCTGCTGAGAAAAATCATGTGGTAATTCAACATTTAGGTGAAGCAGTAGGGAATGAAAAATGGTAAGAAAACCTAGACAAGGGGATATTTTGTTATTGGATACAGCTCCTCGTTCTGGACATGAACAAACGGGAAAAAGACCCTATATTGTTTTAAGTCATGACATGATTGCAAATTATAGTAACGTTGCCACCGTTGCTCCAATTTCTAGTACAAGTAGAAATTATCCGTTATATGTAAGTATTAATCCAGATTATGGAATGAAGACAACAGGAAAAGTATTGTTGGATCAATTAACGACAATTGATTATGAAGCCAGAGCATGTGTTTTTTTGGAAAAAGCGCATGAGCACTTGGTTGATGAGTTATTGATAAAAGTTAGAACAGTATTTCAAAAAGTAAGTAGATAAAAACAGCATGATCATCTAATCGATGTTGACCATGCTGTTTTCTTTTATTCTATAAACGCTTTGTCTCGTAACATTATACTCCATTGCAATCTTTAAGATACTAGCTCTATTCCCGTGATCCTGAACGATACTTTTATAAACAAGGCAATGGGGGCGCTTTTGTGTTTGCACTAGCAGTCTTAATACTTTATGCTTGGCGATGTTTGAATTCGGCACGCTGCTGCTAGGCATCATTGCCAAAATTTCGACGATTGAGTCTTCGATAAATTTATCAAGGAATCTAATGAATGGAGGACTAGCCCACAGCCGCTAACATCAAACATCCCCATGATTGAGTTTGTCAGCCACAAAGGTTTCTACACTATACCTGCCCCATTTTGAGAGACTCTCTATAAATAAAGGGAAGGTTACATCTGTAAAATGACTGACCAAGAGATAACAAGCTTGACCCGAAACTTTATGAAAGACCTCAATTTCTTTGTATTGATTCACGAAGGCTTCAAAAGCTGTAAAGCGATTTGAATCCATAAAAAATCGGATATATTGCGTACTTGGATAGTTTACTACAATACTAAATCGCTGAATGATTCTCTCATCTTGCAATTTCAAGATCCGATTGCCCACGGCTTGTCCCGTCAGGTGGACCATTTCGCCGATTTCTTTGTTCGATAATTTGCTGTTGTGTTTCAGGATAGCTAGGATTTGTTCATCGATGATGTCCATAAGGGTTCCTCCTTTCATAATGAAAGTAAATTGACTTTATCTTTTTCAAGAGACACTTTGTTGTAGGTTCATATGTATTTATACTGGATTATAACAAATAAGAAAAGAAATGGTGATTCTATGAAAAAAGCTTTAGTAATTATTGATGTCCAAAATGATTATTTTAAAGAAGGAAGAATGGCCCTTCATTCCCCTGAACAGGCGCTTGCAAACATAAATAAACTAGAAGCGTCTTTTATCGAAAAGCAACTCCCGATCATCTATATCCAACACATCAACGATCAAGAAGCAGCTGATTTTTTTGAACGAGGGACCGAAGGTGTACTGCTGCATGAACAGTTAAAAACAACGCATTCTTCTATTATTATCGAAAAGCACTTTCCTAACTCCTTCATTGAAACAAATTTAAAAGAGACGTTAGACTCTTTAGGTGTTCAACAAGTTATCATCACTGGGATGATGACGCATATGTGCATCGATTCAACCACAAGAGCTAGTAAAGAACTCGGTTATCAGCCCATACTGATTTCTGATGCCACGGCAACGAAAGCATTAACATTTGAAGCACACGAAATTCCTGCGGAAGCTGTTCAACGAGCGTTTTTATCGGCGTTGGAAACCTTCTCTACGGTGATGAAAACCGATGACTATTTAAACGGATTGTAGAAAAATTGCGTATTTACCAACAAAGGCAAAGGTTCATTTGCATTGAGTGGTTCTTGATCACTCTTTGAAATTGGCAATCCTATCTCATTCCGCTTCAATGTTTCTAAAAAAAAATGAATGCCCAATTGCGTACCCACCAATGATACTGAGCTGATCCCTCAGAGGATGAATAAGAACTAACCCATACAAAAGCCAAAAACGTTCGAGGATTTCTCTCGAACGTTTTTTGGGCATCAAATTGGGCGAATCGGCGAAACTATGGTACAGTGCAACCAAACAAGGAGTAAAAGCGGCTCGTTCATGAGGCAAAGGGGCAATGGTGATGAAGCAAACAACGATGGCGTGGCTGTCAGAAATCTATAATTTGATCTTGCATCCTGGCACGAGACAGTGGGAACGAGAACAACTGGTGCAAGCGAAAAATACCTTGGAAACCCAGCTGGCGACCAAACAAAAAGCAGGCAAACACGAAAAGGAATCGTCAAATAGTCTTGAAGACCAACAGACCAGGCGGGTTTTGGAAAAACTAGAAGCGTCGTTGCGTCCTTTGGCACTGAGAAACAATCTGACCCCGAATGTCGCCGAGTTTTATCAAACAATCAGCCAGCCAGCACCGAAAAAGGCAATGAATGAAGAAACAAGCAAAGCCCAACCAGCAGAAGTTTCCGTGGAGCCGACCGAAACAGGTGGAAAAGCACAAGAAGTGGCTATTTTTGCTGGCGGCTGCTTTTGGTGTATGGTAGAGCCTTTTGAAGACCAGCCGGGCATTCTTTCCGTTTTGTCGGGGTATACTGGGGGAACAGTCCCGAATCCGACGTATGATCAAGTACTAAGTGGAACAACAGGGCATGTCGAAGCAGTAGAGATCATTTTTGATCCCAAAATCATCACCTATCAGGACTTGTTACAGTTGTATTGGCAAGTGACAGACCCGACAGATGCTTTCGGACAATTTCAAGATCGCGGCAATTTTTATCGTCCAATCATTTTCTATACGACTGCTGAGCAAGAAGTGCTTGCGCAACGAGCCAAAAAGGAACTAGCACAATCTGGTTATTATCAGCAACCCATCGTGACCGAGATCCGCATGGCTGCACCCTTTTGGCCAGCGGAAAACTACCATCAAGCATTTTACAAGAAGCAGCCCAAGCGCTACCAGCGGATCAAGCGAGCGCGCAAGCAACTGATGCTTTTTTATAAACTGAAACGCTGGACAAACCGAGGGGAAAAACGATCATAGTCAGAAGATACATCAAAAAAGCGGGGCTCCGAGAAAAGGCCAGAGGATCAAATGAAGGCTCTTTTCTCCACAGGCCGCGCTTTTTTCTGCGCGTTTAGCCAATTGGATAAAAAACGAAGATTTATTTTAGAATAATGTCCAAAGAAAGCGTTAACAACAAGAATTATAATAGAGAAAGAAAAAGTGGCGAAAAAGGTCGAAAAAGCAGGTTCCTTTTGCTTGGTTCCTTTCTTCGAGGAAAGAAGGTGGGAAACACCAGAGAAAAATCAGCGGAAAAATCAATCAGCAACACCCCATAGCAACACAACATTTATTATATGAAGATTCATATAAGTTAGGAGAAATGTGATGAAAAAAAAGGGAACGTTCGTCTCACTGTTTATGGCTCTCATTCTTTTTATCTTTTCAGAAAGAACAGTGTTTGCGGCAGAAGCGATCAATGAGATCGTTGCACCAACTGGAGTCAAAGCATTTTTAGTACTGATTCCGTTAGTGTTAGTACTGGTTTTACTCTTTAAAAAAGTAGATATGATCATTGCTGGCTTGATTGCTGGGATATTGGCGATGATTATTGGCGGGATCAGTTTAGCTGAAGCCAATTCGCAACTGTTGGAAGCTATTCCGACGATGTTAAGTATTACGGTGCCAATCATCAATTCCGCTGTAGCGATGGCGGTCTTCAAAGCCGGTAGTTATACGGCAGCCTTAACCTTAGCCAAAAGAGGGACCAAAGGAAAAGTGGAATATGTGGCTGGTTTTATTGTCATCTTATTGGCAGCAGCGACTTATATGTCTGGGATCGGCGGCGGGAGTGCGATGGTGATCGCACCATTAGCATTTGCGGCAGTTGGGGTGGTACCCGAATTGATCGCAGCGATGTCGTTAGCGGCAGCTGTCTCCTTTACGACCTCTCCTGCCTCTTTGGAATCTAGTATCGTGTCTGAACTGGGCGGCTTTAGTGTCGCTTCTTATGTCGATCAAATGCGCCCATTTTGGTTGTTATTCGTTGGTTTGGCGATTTTATTGGCATTCTTCGGGACTAAGCGTCGTCATCTAGGCTTCAAAGAATCAGCCAATCAAGAGTATGAGAACAAAAGCAATGGCGAGTTGTTCAAAACGACACTGCCTGCGATCTTCTTGCTTTTTGCGGTCATCTTTGGTCCGTTGATCAATGACCTGATCGGCTTTGTCCTCTTTACGCCGCTAGTTTATATGGTGGTCACGTTGGCGTTGATTTTTGTTTGTACCGACTTTTCGATGAATCAATCGGTGGAAGCGATGGTGGACGGATCCACGTATATTTTGACCCGCTTGTTCCAAGTGGGGATCTTTTTAGCCTTCATCAACGTGATCGCTGAAACTGGGACATTTGCTGTTATTGCCGGTGCGGCACAAAATGCCCCCGCAGCGATCGTCGTTCCCGTGGCGATCTTGACGGGTGTCTTGATTGGGATTCCCGCAGGTGCCTATGTCGGCTCCGTATTAACATTAGTGTTACCAGTTGCCGTTTCATTAGGCTTCCCAGTGTTAGCTCTTGGTTTTGTAACGATGGGGGTTGGACTCGGCAGTCAAATGAGTTTCGTCAACATTACGATGCAAGCTTTATCTTCTGGTTTCCAAATTCCGATTCTGGATGTAGTCAAAGGAAACGTGAAGTGGTTGAGTTTAGCAGCCGTATTATTATTAGTCATCGGCTTAGTGTTTGGCTGATGGATAGGAGGAAAACATGGATATATTGATCAAACAAGCACGTCTTGAAGACGATGCAGAATTAGTAGACATTGCAATTTCAAAAGGAAAAATTACCGCAGTTGCACCCAACATTGAAGAATCAGCAGCAAAAACGATTGAGGCGAAAGGCAAAGTGGTGATCCCTGGATTGATCGAAAGTCATATCCACTTAGACAAAGCCTTGATTGCCGATCGTGAACCTAATAATTCAGGTACATTACAAGAAGCGATCCAAGTTACGGCAAAGCTCAAACCGACTTTTACCGAAGAAGATATTTATGATCGAGCGAAACGTGCATTAGAAATGCTGATCATACATGGCACCACTGCTGTTCGCACCCATGCCGAATTTGATCCGGCGCAAGGCTTCACTGGGTTTGACACCATCATGCGCTTAAAAGAAGAATACCGAGACCTGATCGACATTCAGGTCGTTGCCTTTCCGCAAGAAGGAATTTTTAAAGCACCCGGAACGGATAAAATGATGATTGAAGCGATGGAAAAAGGCGCCGATGTCGTGGGCGGCATTCCTTACAATGATGCGCCAGCCAATGAACACATCGACTTGATCTTTGAGATCGCCAAACAATTTGACAAAGACATTGACTTGCATCAGGATTTTGCTGACGAAGCAGACGATACATCGATCGTCTACCTGTGTGAAAAAACCATCGCAGAAGGCTACCAAGGTCGGGTATCTGTAGGACACTTGACTGCGCTGCACGCCATGGAACCGGATCAGCTGGCAGAAGTTATCGATTTGATGGTCAAAGCCCAAATCAATGTGATGCCGTTGCCTGCGACCGACTTACACTTAGGTGCTAGAAATGATGCCTACAACGTTCGTCGTGCCGTTACGCCGATTCGCAAATTACGTGATGCCGGTGTGAATATTTGCTTAGGCAGCAACAATATTCGTAACGCCTTTACGCCATATGGCAACGGTGATTTGATTCAAATCGCTATGTTGGCTGTGCCAGTGGCGCATTTAGGCGGCGCCGATGACCTGCCGACAGTCTTGCCAATGATTACGACCAATACCGCCAAAGCATTAAATATCAAAGACTATGGGATTGCTGTTGGCAACCGCGCAGATTTGATTCTTTTAGATACCCAGAGAAAAGCCGATGTGCTGATCGATATTCCTGAACGTTTAGTGGTCATCAAAAATGGCCGCATCATCGTGGAAGTCAAAAAAGAAGTGACGATCCACCGTTAGCAACAGGTCATGTTTTCTTAAGTAGTACGATTTATTCGTGCTACTTTTTTTATCGTAATATAGTTGAAGTAACAAGATCATTTTCTAGTCATTTGTTCTTTTTTCATCTATGATAGAAAGAAAACCGCTATCACGGAGAGTTCGTTTAAGAAAAACCTGTCAAAACTGTTTGACAATGCCGTAATATCAATGGATTTGAGCAGCAATCACAGCAGGTCTGCGTTAAGGTAGAAGAAGGAGGCCAAGATGACGATTGGGGAAGCACTAAAGAACCATCGAGTCACACAACAAATGAGCCAAGAAGAAGTAGCAACAAAAATTTTAGTGACCCGCACATCGATCTCAAATTGGGAAACCGGCAAGACGGTCCCAGACAGTTTGAATTTATTAAAACTGAGTACCCTTTATGGGTGCAGTGTCGATGAGCTATTAAAAAAGGAGCGAGCAGGAATGAAAAAGAACTTTCGTACGATGACCTATGGTGCTGGATTGAAAGATGGAACGATGCGTTTGAAAATCGAGACCGATGCCAGCAAGTTTTTCCCACGAGGGGTTGAAGTCAAAGCATCCGTCGATTTAGAAACAGGAGAAGTGACCTTTTTTGTCGAGCAAGAGGATTTGGAAAAACTGAAAGCAGCTACTGAAGAAAAATAATTTTTTTTATACAGTTTTTTGCTAAATTTTGCTTGGACAAGAGAAAAAAAGTGATGGATAAAAAAACACGAGCCTACCTGCATCGTGTTTTTTTATGTGGGATGAAAGAGGACTGAGGCAATCGATGGAAGCTGATTCTGTTTTTTCTTATCTGCTATTTTCAAAGTTTGTAACGTTTAAGGGAAAGCGAAAAGATGTAAACGGATATATACAATATATAGTGAATAGATCGATTTTTATCTAAATAAAGCACAATATGTAGTATTTACTTTTTTAATAGATTGTGTAAAATAGCAGGTGTAGTGAAGAAGGAGCTGTTGTTTTTGAGAGTAACTGTATTTTGCGGTACCCGTTTAGAAAATGAGGAAAAGTTGGCAAAGACCGCTCGTGCCATCGGCAATGCCTTAGCAAAAAATCACATCGAGTTGATTTATTGCGCCCCTTTGGCTGGCTTGATGAGGGAGATCGTTAATGGGGTCTTTGAAAAAGAAGGCGCAGTGACGGGGATCTATCCATCAGGTTCCTTTGCAGAAGATTTGCCGTCAATCGTCACTGGATCAAGCACATACACCGAGTTCTATACGGATACGAGGGAGGAGCAAACACAACAATTGCTGGAAATGAGCGATGCCTACCTTGTATTACCTGGTGGATTTGGTACACTAGAGGAGTTGTCATCAATATGCTCTTTTATGACTCTTCGGAAATTGCCAGTCAAGCCAATCGGTGTGTTGATGAACGAAGTCTTGAAGGATGGACTGAAGCCACTGCTAAAAATGTTTGAAGCTTCCAGCTTTGCTTGGGCTGAACTGCCGGAAACGCTCTTTTTCCTATCTGACGTTGAGTCGTTGATCCAACGATTGGCGGCGAAGGGGTCAGGAAAGGAGTGCTTGGCAGGATGAAGCATGTCTATTTAGCTGGACCGTTTTTTTCAAACGAACAAGTCGCACGACTCAAACAGGTAGAACGCAGTTTAGCTGAAAACCCACAGCCTTTGGCGGTCTATTCGCCGCGCCTGTATCAAGAAGGTTCATCTGAACCCAATACACCGGAATGGGCGAGAGAAATTTTTGAAAAAGACGTGCTGGAATTGACACGAGCCGACGTCGTCGTTGCCGTTTTGGATTACCATGAAGGAATCACTGATCCGGGAACAGCCTTTGAAATCGGCGCAGCACACGTACTAAATAAACCAGTGATCGCTTTTCAGGAAAAAGCCGCGGCGGTCAATCTGATGTTGACGGAGTCGGTACAAGCGTATTTGACTGATTTGACGGCACTAAGAGCGTATGATTTTGAAGAGATGGCGCACCGAGCATTTGTCGGTGACTATATTTAATAAAGGATGGATGAATGTGTTATTAATCGCAGGTACGATCGGGGCAGGAAAAAGCAGTTTGACTGATTTTTTATCGAAGGAAATGGCGTCGAAGCCTTTTTATGAAAACGTGGAGGACAACGATGTTCTGCCATTGTTTTATTCCAATCCAGAACGATACGCCTTTTTATTGCAGATTTTTTTCTTAAACAAAAGTTTTTTAGGGATGCGAGAAGCTTTGTCGAATGATGACAATGTCATTGATCGCTCCATCTATGAGGACAGTTTGATGTTTCATCTAAATGCGGATCTAGGTCGAATCGCACCGATGGAGGTCGAACAATACGATAACCTGTTGAATACGATGCTTCGGGAATTGGAAGAATCGGCGCCGTTGAAACATCCAGATTTAATGGTTCATATCAAGGTTTCCTTGAATACGATGATCGAACGGATCAATAAACGTGGTCGTTCCTATGAACAAATTGCCAATGATCCGACATTGTACGACTATTACAAAGAATTGAATCAGCGATACGATGAATGGTATGAAAACTTTGACGTTTGTCCGAAAATGCAAATTGATGGGGATCAATTGGACTTTGTTGCCAATGAAGACAACCTCATGGTGATCCTCGAGATGATCCAAGAAAAATTGGCAGAAGTCCGTCAGACCCATGGCAAAGGCCACTATTGTACGGACAAAGCCATCGCAAAAGGTGATTTTTCTAAGAAAAACGCAGCATCTGTGACAAGCTGACCCAGCAGTTGAGGACGGCTTACGAAAAAAAGAAGTGTCTTATCGACAATGGGAGGGAGCAAGGCGATGAATGTTGAACGATTTATTGAGGCGAGGAAACAGGCGGGCTTCTCGCAGCAAGAACTTTCGGAAGGAATCTGTACGCAAGCCACTTTGAGTAAATTTGAAAACAACGGGCAGGCACCGTCCCTCAAAATTTTGATCAAATTGTGTAATCGGATCGGCTTGCCATTGGTCGACTTGTTTTCTTCCATGAATGTCGCAACGACCAAAATCAAAGAAGAATTGGCAAAAGCCGAATTCTACTTGATCACGAGCGAGTATGAACAGTTGGCTGCATTGTTAAGTCAAATCGAAGTGAAGTTGATCGATGAACCAGCATTAAAAGCGCAATATGATTATTTAAAAGGCTTTGAAATGATTTTTAATGAAGCTGCGATTACCGATGTCTTGTTTCAATTCGATCAGTTATTGATGAATGAAACGGCGGAGGAATTGTTTGATCTCTTAGCGTATACTGGGATCGGTTTGGTGTATGCCAGAGAAGAAGAATGGGCAAAGGCTGAATTTTATGTGACGAAGGTCTTTGAGAAAATTTATACCTATCCGATCAAAACGATCGAAGACACGTGGCGGGTGTTGAACATCGTCTTTCATTGCGGCGTCTTTTATGCCAAAGTCGATGATTTGGAAACTAGTGATACCTTGTTGAATTATGTGTTGGCGATTTGTTCCGACAATCATTTGACTTACTACTTGGCTCGCGCGGCAGCCCAACTGACCGAAAATGCCATTCGCGAACAACAGCCGAAAGAAACAATTTTGGAAATGTTACACGATGCACGAGCATATGCCAAAATCAATAAAAATGTAAAATTACTGGCGCATTTAAAAGCGGTCGAAGAAACGATCGAATAAAAATATATTTTCGACAAAAAAGTTTTGTTGCGCAAATGCTTGATAACTAGCAGTCCTTTCGACGAAGGGACTGCTTTTTTCGATTTTTCTTATATAAAAAAATATATAATATTGTTGACAAAAAAATATATCGAGAGTATTCTTTAATTGTGAAAAAACTAACATAATTTGAGATGCATCGTTTTTAGGAGAAGGGATTCTATGAAGGCAGCAGTGAGAGAAGCCGCTCGCACGATTCAGCGGATGGGCACGTTCATTGAGTTAAAAGTCGCTCATACAAAACCAGAAAGTTTACTGGACGAGCTGGAGACCCAGCTGAAAGTATACGACCATCGCTTTAGTGCCAATAATCCGCAATCGGAATTGAATCAGCTGAATCAGTTGGCAGGACAAAAGGGGCTTGCGCTTGATCCAGAATTGTACCAGCTGATCGAAATCGGCAAACATCATAGCTGTGCTCCCCACAGTCAGTTGAATATTGCCATCGGTCCACTGGTCCAAGCATGGCGTATCGGGTTTGAAGATGCCCGCATCGTATCAGAGACGCAGGTCAAAAAATTGCTTGCGCTAACAGACCCGCAACAGATCCAATTGGCAGCAGGCAAGGTTTTTTTGAAAAAAGCTGGAATGAGGATCGACCTCGGAGCATTAGCAAAAGGCTACATCGCTGATAAGTTACGCACCCTTTGCCAAGCCCGTGGAGTAGCGTATGGATTGATCAACTTAGGCGGAAATATTGTCTGTTTCGGCGCTGCACCAAATCATTCGGACGGACATTGGCGGATCGGGATCCGAGACCCCAAGGGCGGTCGGGCCGACACCTTGGGCATTTTACCGATCAAGGACCAAACCGTCGTCACTTCGGGGATCTATGAGCGGGTCTTGACCACCGCTGAAGGAACGTATCATCATTTGATTGATCCTCAGAGTGGCTTTCCTATCGAATGTGGGTATTTGAGCATCACGATCGTTGCAGCGACATCGTTACTGGGGGAAATCTGGACTTCGCGCTTGTTTGGCAAGCCCATTCCAGTTGTTTTGCAAGAGATTCAGCAGCAGCCAGAAATCGAAGGAATCATCGTAACCAAAGAAAATGAAGTCATTGCCTCTAAAGGCATTCAGGCAAGACTTTTAAGATAGCCCAACCAGAAAGGAAGAGACAGGATGAAATTTATCGGATTCGTGGGAACCAATACCACTCGTTCCACCAATCGTACGTTGTTGCAGTTTATGAAAAAAATGTTTGCCAATGAGGCAGAGATCGAACTAGTCGAGATCAAAGATCTTCCAATGTTCAACAAACCAGAATCAAAGGAGTTGCCCGTACAAGTAACCCAGCTTGCCGAAAAAATCGCAGCAGCAGACGGTGTGATTATCAGTACACCAGAATACGATCATGCCGTACCCGCAGCGTTGATCAATGCCCTGAACTGGTTGTCCTATGGAATTTTCCCTTTTGTTGACAAGCCAGTGATGATCACTGGTGCTTCTTATGGGACGTTAGGTTCTTCTCGTGCCCAAGCCCATCTAAGACAGATTCTGGACTCTCCAGAGTTAAAAGCACGGATCATGCCTAGCTCTGAATTTCTATTAGGTCATTCGCTGCAAGCGTTTGACGAGCAAGGCAACTTGATCGATGAAGAGCAGACCGAAAAACTGCAAGGACTGTTCAACGATTTTCTATTATTTGTAAAAATTACCAGCCAGTTGCAGCACGCCCATGCCGCTAATCAAAAAGAAGCTGCTGAATTTTCATGGGAAACCATCTAATCGCAAAAGATAGGAGCGTAAAGACAATGAAATTGATCGGAATCGTCGGATCAGCCGCTGAAGTCTCCACCAATCGTCAGCTGCTGAACTTTATCAAAAAGCAATACAAAAAGGAATTCACGTTAGAACTTGTAGAGATCAAAGACTTTCCTCTCTTTAATCAAGAGGAAGATCAAACCCAAAGCCCAGCCATCCAGCGTTTGAATCGGCAATTGCTGATGGCAGACGGTGTGATCATTGCTACACCAGAGCACAACCATACCGTGACGGCAGGACTGAAAAGCTTGCTAGAATGGCTTTCATTCAAGATCCATCCTCTGGAAAACAAACCAGTGATGATCGTGGGTGCCTCTTACTACGATCAAGGAACTTCAAGGGCCCAGCTGCATCTGCGCCAGATTTTGGACGCACCGGGAGTCAATGCTTTAGTGATGCCAGGGAATGAGTTTTTGTTGGGCAAAGCCAAAGAAGCTTTCGATGAAGCGGGTGATTTGATCGATGCCCGAACGGTTGCTTTTTTAGATGCGACGATCAACAGCTTCTTGCAATTTATCAAAGTCGTTTCTGCCTTAGCGGGTCCCAAACAATTGCCGCCCGAAGACCTCTACGCCACAGGGAAAATCGCAACCACCTTGGAAGGGGTGGATATGTATGATGATCAATGGCTGGAAAAAGCCGCTGAAGCAGTCGGTGCTGTTTCTGGCAATACCTACGTCAAACTAAATCGCGGCTTGCTGACAGTCGATCAGATCAATTACTTCTTAGATTCGATGCCGATGGAATTGACATTTGCCGATAGCAACAACCAATTCTTGTATTACAATCTGCGCGAAGAAGCCCAAAATATGCTAGCAGCACGTGTGCCAGGACAAGTCGGCAATCCATTAGCAAAATGCCATCCTGAAAAATCCTTCAAAAATGTTGAGTGGGTGATCCAACAGCTGCGCAGTGGGGCAACCGACGCGGTTCGGGTCCATGTGCCGAAACAGGTGCCAGAAAAATACATCGTCCACAATTATCAAGCGATGCACGATGAAAACGGCGAATATGCGGGGATCAACGAATACATCCTTGATTTCAAGCCAATCATCGAATGGTATTTGCAACAAACCGGTCAAAAACTTGTCGGCAATGAAGACGCCATTTCCAGTGCTTCTGTGCACCAAGAACCGACCGATGCGGTCACTAGTGCCAGTACTCATGACGCACCTGCAGCAGATGCGGTCACCAGCGCTTCAGTGAAATAAGGGTTGTATAAAGGGAGAGAAGGAATCGCTAGAAGCATTCGCTTGCAATCAGTTGCCAAGCGAATGCTTCTCTTTTTGCTGCTTTTTCATGAATAAACGGTTTTCTATGAGCGATTGAGTTGATCAAGGACATCATTGCGAGGATTTCACAAAGTTTCTGAAAAAAATTTGCATATTCATCTTTTGCTTCGTATACTAGTTTAGGACGTTGCTTATAAAACGGCTGTATCATCGTACATATTTTTTGATAGGAGGAATTGCATGAAAGACAAACGAAAAGTCTTGCGTCCGTTAGGATCAGGGTTTGCGATGGCGGTTCCTTTGTTTATAGGGATCCTCGTTCAGGACCCTTTGATAAGTTCTGTGGGGGCGATGGGGGCTTTTTCCTACTTGGCTTTTCAACATCGGTCCCTTTTTTATAATCTGCGCGCCATTTTGACCCACGGCGCTGCGCTGCTGCTGGCATTTATTTTAGGCGCTGGGACAGCACTGATTCCCTGGAGCGCACCTTTTATCATCGGTGCGTTATCGTTTTCTGCGTTTTTGTTGTCAAAAGTGATGCGGATCCCCAAGCCCGATTATTTCTTCGTGTTGATGCTTTATGCCACCGGCTTTAATTTTCACGCAGCGCACCTTGGAGAGATCTTGCACCACAGTTCCTATTTGCTTTATGGCATCGCAGGCTCACTGCTTGCTGGACTGGTGATTTCGTTGGCTGAACAGCTGCCGTTGAAAGAAGAAAAAACGGCCTTTCAACAACTGAGCTTGCACGAGAAATATTCGCTAGCATTATCTCAGCAACCAGAAATGGTCATCAAGGCGCTGCACTTTTCTTTGATATTGTTCATTGCGACCTACATTGCCTATCTGTTGCGGGACAGCAACGGGTATTGGATCTTGATTTCCGCTGCTGCCGTATTGGCAGGGGAACATATGGAAAAAATCAAAAATCGCACGATCGGCAGGGTACTGGGAGGAATCGTAGGGCTGCTGCTGGGTTTCTTATTGATGTCCTTGCATATGCCCCTTGAAGCGATCGCAGTTGTCTTGATCATTCTAAACATATTGACGGAGTTTTTTATGCCAGTCAATTATACCGTTGCTAATTTCTTTACCAACCCACAAGTCCTGCTGTTAATGACGATCGGTACTAGTTTTACGCCACTGAAATTGATCCCATTGCGTTTTTCAGGGGCATTGATTGGCAGCGTGCTGGCAATGCTGTTGATCTTTCTAATGGATTGGGCAGTAAAGCAAATGGAGCAAGCGCTGGGAAATAAGCAAGAAGACACGACGGATCAAACACAATAGAATGCACCATCATCGATAAGCAAGAGCAGCTGCTCTTGCTTTTTTTGCATCTGATTCTCTAGCTAAACGTTTTCTCCATCGGATAGGAAAAATAAGGAAAATATGAAATAATCGAGCAAAGATTCCTAATTCGAAATAGAAGCGTTTACATTTTTGCAAACTAAAGTGGCAGAAACATCTACTTTTTTTGTTGTAAGCGAAATCATATACTCAAATCAGAGAAGGAGAGAAAGTTGTGAAAAAACGAATCGTAGATGTTTTGCATCGCCTGTTGGTGACTGATTATCCACTATCCATCGAGCAACTGGCAGAAGAGACCGCAGCGAGTGGGCGGACGATCCGCAATGATTTGAATGAGATCAACACGTTTCTCGCTGACTTACACATCGGACCGGTCCAAACCCTTCGAGGAAAGGGCATCCTTTTGAAAATGCCCTCAAAGCAGCAAGCCATCGTTTGGCAGGCATTACAGGCACAACAGTCGGAATATATGACCCGTGAAGAGCGTAGTTTTGATCTGCTACTGCATCTGACATTTTCAAAAGAGATCCTGGTGTTGAATAAAAAAGAAGAAGCGTACCAGATATCGAAAAGCAGCATGGATGAAGACATGCGCCGTTTGCGGGCGGACATCAATAAATATGGCATTGAGATCATTAGTCTAGGAAAAAAAGGACTGCGGTTGAATGGATCGGAACGAGCGATTCGGACGATGATTTTTGACATCATCAATCAGCGGATCGGTAGGCTGCCACTTGATAAACAGACCCCAGATTTAGTCTTTACAAAATTGCTTTATCGCTATTTGCCGCAAAAAGAAATCAAACAGATCCAACAAGTGATGCAAGCAGTGTTGCCGCCAAATCAAAATGAGTTGTACAGCAGCCAAATCTTATTGTTTACCGCCATTTGGCTGATGCGCATCAGAATGAAGGAATTTATCACTCGCATGAACTGGTCTACTTCCAGCAATCCGCTCCAAGGGTCAGCCTATATCCAGGCGATCGCTGAAACCTTTTCGATCGAGCCACCAGAAATCGAAGTCAACTATCTTTCTTTCATCATCGAATCACTGAATTTTAAAGATTTGTCCAATTCCATCGAATGGGCGCATGCGCAACTCTTGTCGCTGCAGCTGATCCAATTTGTGGAATGCCAAACCAAGATCCCTTTTAGTAAAAAGGAAGAAGAGTTGTTAGAGGGATTGTATAAACATATGGCAGCGCTGATCGTTCGAGCCAAGAGCGGCATTCAAGTACCCAATCCGATCAAAGAGACCGTTCGCAAAAATTATGGACAAATCTACCAAGCCGTCAAGGGATTCGCCCCCACGATCGAAGAGATCGTCGGTCAACCACTATCAGAAGATGAACTGACATTTCTCGTGATTCATTTTTCTACAGCCCTAAGTTCATTGAACCACGAGATTATTACGATCTATAAGGCGGTCGTCGTCTGTAACCATGGAATGGCAACCGGCAATCTGCTGGCAGCCAGCCTCAAGGAGAAGTTTCCAGAAGTAGAAGTTGCGGCAGTCTTGAATTCACAAGAAGTCAATTTGATCACGAAATTCGATGTGGATCTGGTTTTTTCAACCTATGAGATCGATTATCGAGAAAAGCCGGTATTACTGATCCCACCGATCATCAATGAAGAAAATCACCAAGTGATCCGCCGTTTCTTAAAAAACAATGAACAATTCAAGCGGATCGCCTTTGACCAAAAAAATGCCACGCTGTTCTTCAATCAATTGCTTACAGTCATTGAAGAAAGCGGTGGAACGGTCGATGCTGCCGCCTATCGCAAATTGACACATTTGTTTGAACAAAATCAATTAGCCATTAATGCAAGGGAGATTCAGCCAATGTTAAAAGATGTTTTATCCGCTAGTCATATTCAATTAAATGTTCCTGTTCAAAATTGGGAAGAAGCCATTGAACGCTCTGCGCAGCCGCTAGTAAAAGAACAGATCATCGAAAAACGCTATATCGAGGCAATGGTTGCGGCGGTGGAGGAATACGGTCCTTATATCGTCATTGGCAAACATTTGGCGCTGGCGCATGCACGACCAGAAGATGGCGCCCAGCAGTTGGGTGTGAGTGTCCTCACCTTGGCGCCGCCAGTCGCATTTGGGAACCCAGAAATGGACCCCGTCAAAATCATTTTTTGCTTGGCTGCGGTGGACTCCTACTCTCATCTTGCCATCATGAAGGAATTGATCGAACTGATCAATGATGAAGAAAAAGTCACGCAGTTGCTGGCTTGCTCTACGATTGAAGCTTTTCAATCATTGCTATTTTCATAAAAAAAAGAAAAGGGGAAAAATCATGAACAAATTATCGATCTTATTCGTATGCGGTGCAGGTCTTGGCAGCAGCTTTGCGGCTCAGATGTCAACAGAAGATGTCTTAACGAAATTAGGAGTGGAGGCGAAATTGGATCATGTCGATATCTCATCAGCGGTATCAATGAAACCAGACATCATCATTACGGCAGAGAATTTCCGAACGCAATTTGAAAAGTTTGCCTTGGACCCGACAACCGCAATCATTTATTTGCGCAACATCGTTTCAAAACCAGAAATCGAAGAAAAAATCACCCCAGTATTAACGGAAAAAGGCGCACTGTAAGGAAGAGGCATGACGAAGGGAGTTTGAAAAAATGGGCATCATCAATTTTATCATTGATAATATTTTAACGCAGGCATCGATCACGATCGCTTTGATCGCGATGCTAGGGCTGTTGCTTCAGAAAAAGTCAGCAGGTCAAGTCATTTCAGGAAGTTTGAAGACTCTATTGGGCTTCCAGGTTTTAAGCGCTGGTTCTAGCATCATCGTCGGTAGTTTGACCTATTTCGGCGAGATTTTCACAGAAGGATTCGACATGCAAGGCATAATTCCTTCCATCGAAGCCATCAACGGGCAAGCGATGAATGAGTTGGGCTTGGGTCGGGACATAGCGCTGACATTTTTAGCCATCTTTGTTTTTAATATTTTATTGGCACGCTTTACAAAATGGAAATATATTTTCTTGACGGGTCAAGCCATTTTATGGATGGCGACCATGACGACGGTCTTTGGCTATTTCGCTGGTTTACGGGGCGTTGTCTTGATTCTTGTCGGTGGGTTGATTGGGGCGATCTTTGCCGTAGCGATGCCAGCGATGGCTCAGCCCATCATCCGCAAAGTCACTGGGTCAGACGACATTGCTCTCGGACATTTCTGTACGATCGGCTACCTCTTTGAAGCAGGCGTTGCCTATCTGTTTGGAGAAAGAGGCGAGAAGAAAAAATCGATCGAAGACATCAAACTGCCACGTTCTTTTGAATTTTTACAAGATACCTATCTTTCTGTCATGGTCGTGATGGTTCCACTGTATATCGTGACGGTCTTGTTTGCTGGAGAAACCTTTGCTTCTACGCTTTCTGGTGATCAAAATTACATCATGTATGCCTTCTTGCAAGCCATTCAATTCGTGGTTGGGGTCTATGTTTTGCTAGCTGGCGTTCGGTTGCTCTTAGGCGAGATCGTCCCTGCATTTCGTGGGATCGCCATGAAATTGGTGCCTGATGCAAAACCAGCACTCGATTGCCCAGTGTTCTTCCCATATAGCCCCAATGCAGTTATTTTAGGCTTCATTACTACAACGATTGGGACAGTCATCGCCATGTTCGTTTTACCAGTCTTTGGCTTGGCGATGATCTTGCCGGGGATGCTGACGAACTTCTTTGCCGGCGGTACCGCTGGGATCTTCGGCAATGCGGTCGGTGGACGTCGAGGGGCGATCATCGGAGGGATCTTCCACGGCTTTTTCATTACATTACTGCCAGCCCTACTTGTGACGATCTTCAATCAAATGGGCTTTGTTAACGCTAC
>Ga0153985_1000129_pt1 | contig 23654 bp, 21 predicted proteins | sample TSGA069MetaG_FD_104715 | JGI IMG/M metagenome (GOLD analysis project Ga0153985, IMG submission 104715) | Attine ant fungus gardens microbial communities from Georgia, USA - TSGA069 MetaG | ecosystem: Host-associated > Fungi > Mycelium > Unclassified | place: USA: Georgia, Alexander Wildlife...
ACAACTATTTCAAAAAGCTCTATAAAAGCGAATTTTGCAGGATTCGCCTGTGCTCACGTATTTTTATACGCTGTGCAGGCTCACCTTTAAATTCATCTTGTCTAAAACTTTTTGAAATTAGTTGTACGTCGTCTTAATAAGATCGCAGGTAGCTCACGTATTAAGTATACTCTCCGCTCCTTGCTCTTTTCCAAATAAAACTTCGTCTACCAACTTTTCATTTATTAGCGGTATATTTAATATTTTTTTAATTGGATCTAGTTAGCAAGCTGCGGGATGACGTAAAATTAGCAATCACCGGTATGTGATCCGAAGGCTTTTCCTTTGTTCTTAAATTATAATCCATATAGCAATTTTCCAAATAGTCAATGGAATTACTACTTCCAAGGATCATATCGATTCTCATACCTTTATTCTGTTCAAAACATCCTGCTCTATAATCCCACCATGAGAATTCTTGCTTTTTAGGATGCATTAATCTATATACATCCTCAAAACCGGAATTTAAAATAGTTCGCATTTTTGTTTGTTCTATTTCCGTAAAACAAGTGGAGTTTGCAAGCTCTTTAGGTGAATATACATCAATATCAAACGGTGCGATGTTAAAATCACCGCCGATAATAGTTCTTTCGTCAAAGGATTTTTTGCTTGATAAATAATTAATAAAGCTATCGTAAAATTCTAGCTTTGCCTTGAACTTATCACTATCTATTGTTGAGCCGTTAGGAGCATATAAGGAGATTATGTTACAAAACCCGATAGGTGAAGATATTTTTGCTTCTATAAATCTTGCTTGATCAGAGCAGTAATTATTAGGGAAATCAGTAATTATTTCATCAGCCGGAAATTTAGAAAGAATAGCAACGCCATTATATGATTTTTGACCGTGAACATAAAGATTATAGGGTAAATCAGATAACTCCTCAAAAGGAAATTTTTCAGTTTCACATTTTAATTCTTGCAGCAACAAAATATCCGGATTTTCATTTGCTAAAAAATCACGTAATAAATTAAGCCTCATCTTTACAGAATTAATATTCCAAGTAGCTATTTTCACAAAAATTCATTTTTATTTTTCTGCTTCACTAATTATTTTATCACTACGAAAACGCCACTCTAAAAAGCCGAAATGATAGACTAAGAGATTAGTAATAAATGCCCCGATAACTACTACTATCATAGAATATTTTATAGTATCATAATTCGGATTATTGCCGTACATATCTAACAATAAGCTAAAAATTATTCCCCATAATATTGTTATTTCAATACTAACACCTCTCGGTATTCTTTTTATGGAATTCTCACCAACAATAAAGTCTCTAATTATAGTTCCCCCGTTGGAAGTTATGAAGCTAAAAAACGGTCCCCAAAAGCTTAACGGTTCAATTTTATGAACAATAACCATTGCAACGCCAATAATTATAAATGTTGCTTGCCCAAATGAATCACAAACTGCAATTGTATTATTTAGGGAATTTTCTAAATAGCTATCTTCAGTAATCTGCTTATTATAATAGCTAAATAATTTAATAGCGGTAAAACTAAGTAAAACCGTTATGAATATATAATAAAAATAAGAGGGAGTAAAATATAAATTTAAATGTCCCGTATCGTGGTTTACTATTAAATCGAGCATTATGCAGCTACTAACGGAAGGTAATATTGCAAATAAAAACGTACCGAATAAGGTACTGTTTTTTTTAGCTCCTAAAATAATTCCGGAAAAGGCAAAAGCAAGACTGCCGAGTAGCCCTATAATATAACACCAACGTGAATCAATAGATTTTGGTAGTAATATATGATATATGTAAGTTTTAATGATTTTTTTATATTCACTACTTGCAAGAAAATCCTCTATAGCAAAATTAAACTGCTCGACTAGATTTAAAGACACTGTCTTTTTGCTAAACATAAAATGTAGAGGCGTTTTAATATTTAAAGGAACCTCTATTATTTTCCTATCGGTGGGCTTGCTTAAAATATTAACGGAACCTACAATTTTATCGCTGATAAAGCCTTCTATCTCTTTCTTTACCATCCCGTTTATTAATTCGGTGTTGTTTTGATATATTTTGATTATATCTTGATTTTTCTCGCTAAATAAAAAATCTGTAAATTTTTGGTCTCCGTATATTGTACCTCTTACTATTCCAAGCTGAAGATTGAACAAACGTATTTGTGCCATTAATTCATCGTTGTTTTTAAATTGTAATTTTTTAGCTAGCGGTTCGATAATAAATAAAGAAAATTCTTCCAAGCGGTAGGGTTTTGAAAAATAAGCATAATTATTTCTTTCAAGAGTATAAGTAGCTCCGGAAGTCATGTCGGCATCGCCGCTTTGAATATCTAATTGATCTTGATACCAATTACCTTGACGGTATTCAATATTAATACCTATTTTCGAAGCGATAGCATTAATTAACTCAACATCCATACCGGAAACATTGGTATTACCGTTTGAAGTAACCGTCATATATTGATAAGGCTCGTTTACATACCATACAACGGTTAAAGTTTTTTTATCGGGCAAATTTTCGCATTCTAAGGTTGCTTCTTCCTTGGTTACTTGATCACTCAAAACATAAAAACTTTTTAAAATAATTAATATGGAGATAAAAAGCTTAAGGAAATTCATTGTTTATATATTTTTTACTTTGATTTCGCCGTCAAAAAACTTAATGTTTAAAACTTTTTCATGCTCGGCAATAGTTTTGGAAGATAAAAAATTACCTTTTTCACCTCTAACCATAGTAAAACCGCGCTTTAATACATTGTTATAGTCCAAACTTGATAGCAATAGGCTATTTAATTCTAATTTATACTCAAAATTTTTCAAAGTATTATTTGCCGATTTTGTCATATAAGCAGCTTTGTGTGTTAATTCGAGCGTTTTGTAAGTAATTATTTTATGAGGACTAATTCTTTCTTTGGAAAATGCTTTAAGTTTTGTTTCTTTTATATTGATCAAACATGGCAAACCATCTAATAGATTAAATCCTGTTTCATCAAGTAATTGCTGTTTATGATTTATATAATGGGCAAGATATCGATGTATTTTATCGTAATTTATGAGGTTCTGTTCGTGGTTTTTGATTAGCTGTTTAGTATTATTTGATAATATTTTTTCATAAGATCTCAGCGTATTTTTTAAAATAGATCGTACTGGTGTAGCAAATTCGGCAGCAGCCGTCGGAGTAGGGGCTCTTTTATCGGCTACTAAATCTATCAAAGTATAGTCCACTTCATGACCTACAGCTGAAATAATCGGAATTTTTGAGTTATAAGTAGCATGCACTAGTATTTCATCGTTAAACGACCAAAGATCTTCGATAGAACCTCCCCCTCTTGCTACAATTATAACATCCGGTTTATTTATTTCTTCTAAATTATTAAAACCCTCTATTGCTTCAGCTACTTCATTGCCGGAATTCTCACCTTGTACGCTAACAGGCCATATTATCACACGAGTCGGGAAACGCTCACGAATCCGGTGAATAATATCTTTTATAACTGCACCGGTTATAGAGGTAACAACTCCTATTTTGCTAGGTAAAAACGGTATGGGTTTTCGTACTTTGCTAAACAAGCCTTCTTTTTCTAACCTAGCTTTACGCTCATTTAGAATTTGTACCATCGCACCAAGACCTGCAGGCTGCAGATTTTCGACCGATAACTGATAGCGTGAATTGCCTGCATAGCTTGAAAGCTTGCCACTGATTACTACTTCCATACCGTCATTCAACGGAAATTTTATTTTAGCAAGAACCGGACGCCAACAAGTACAAGCTAAAATTGCCGTATTTTCCTTTAAGTTAAAATAAGCATGTCCGGAACTCGCTATTTTTAAGCCTGAAATTTCTCCCTTTACTTTAATATAACCAAAATTATTTTCTAATAATTCTTTGATTTTATTAGAAAGTTCACTAACGGAAAATTCTTTAGTTGTTTGGTTTGTGGTAAAATTATCTAGCATTTTTTAGTACTTAGTTTTTTAGCTAAAGTTATAACTATCCGTCATTGCGAGGAGAATTGTAAGTTCCGACGAAGCAATCTCATGAAATAGTATAAATTCCTGAGATTGCCACGCTCCTTGCAGTCACGTAGCTCATGACGATTATCATCCAATAGAATAACTTTGCAACGTAAAAGAGCAAGCAAAATTTTTTATTATTTGATATATTTCTCATAGCTTGCTATTATTTCTTACTATTAAATGTTTGGTCAATGATAAATGCTGCGAATAATATATTTACTTATTATCGTAATATTTTCTTCAGTAAGTTTTGCAAATAGTTTTAAGAATAGTAACAACATTAAAATTAATAATCTGATTGCTGATTTTGTAGAATATAATGAAAATGAGGGATTAATATATGCTAGGGGTAATTTAAAAATTATCACGGATGAGTATTTATTAACCGGCAATAATCTACTCTATGACATAGAAAACGATATTTTATGGGCAGAGGGTAATATAAGAATTAAAGATAAAGAAAATAGAATTGCGTTAGGTGAGCAAGTAGTCTTAAAAGATAAATTTAAAAAAGGCATAATATCGGAATTTATTTTGCTTTTTAATGAAAATAATCTTTTAATTGCCAAGCTAGCCGAGAGAATAGACGAAAATAATATAAAACTTCGTCATGCTGAGTTCACACCTTGTGAAGTTACTTGTAATAAAAATCCTCTTTGGCAAATTTCTTCTAAAGATACCTACATTCATTTTGATGAAAATAAAATAGTTTATAGAAATGTATTTTTTGAAGTATACGGTGTGCCGATTTTTTTCTTACCTTATTTTGTTCACCCGACCCCAAATGCACCCGCAACTTCGGGATTATTAGTCCCTGATATAAGAAATAAGGGTTTTGGTTTGCCATTATATTTACGAGCAAAGCCCAATATGGATTTTACTCTAACTCCAAGATTTTTTAGTAAATATCAAATTTTTGAGCTAGAGGGACGTTATAGACCAAACGATACGGATTATGTAAATTTTGAAGGTAATTACGGCAAGCTACCTTACTTTTTAGAAAAAGACGGAAGCATAGTAAAAAACACAAAAGTTTCATCGTATCATTATATTGCAAGCGGTAATTTTATTAGCAGTAATAAAGTTTATAATTACGGCTTTAGAGCAGACCGTACATCGGATAGGGCTTATTTGAAGAATTATTACAATGACTATACTTCATATTTAACTTCTAGGGTATTTTTAAATAAAGTTTATGATGTAAATTATTTTTCGGTTGAAGGTCTTAGTTTTCAAGGTCTTGGGGCTAATGATAGTAAATATACCGATCCACTAGTGCTACCGAAGATCAATACAAAAAATGTGATAAATTTAAATGATAACGAAGATAGTCATATTGTTATCGAAAATAATACTTTAATGTATAAAGAGAGAATAGGAAAACAGCTTACTAGAACTTCATTGCAATTATCTTTTATTAATAATTTTCTTACTTCTTCAGGACATATTTTTGATTTCATAGCTCGAGACAGAGGGGATTTTTACCTTGCAAGACGAGCTTATTTAGATAAGCCGAGAGAAACTAAATCGTTTCAGCGAAATATACCTGAATTACAAACCTTATGGCGTTATCCGTTAGCAGGTAATATAACAAAAACTATCAGCGTACTCGTTGAACCGGTAGCTTCTTTTACGGTAGGGCGTAAATTATCTAAAAAAGATGAAAAGTTTATTATAATCGATCCTATTAAATATGAATTATCGGAAAAAAATATCTTTTTATCTAATCGTTATAGCGGTATTGATTGCCATGATTTTGGCAATAGATTAGATTACGGTGTAAATACTAGTTTTGCTAAAGAAGAAAATTATTTGCGGTTATTTCTAGGGCAGTCACGTAACACTAGATATAGCATATATCAGCCTTCATATGATACCGAAAATGTCGGTAAAGTTTCCGGAAATATTTACAATAATCTAGAATTATTTTATGATTTCCGAAAAGATAGATATTTTAGACCTATAAGAGATGAAGTAGGTGGAAATTTTAATTACGATAAAATAAATATTACGGGAAGTTTTATTCAGCTTACAAACCTTAAAAAATATTATAGTGCAGAAGCTATAAAGCTCTCAAATAACAGAGTAAGGCAGTTTTATGGAGATGTAAGTTATCAATTAACGGATAACTGGTCAGTTGGGGTTAACGGTCGTATAGATTTCTCAAAAAGATCACCGAGTTTACTAACTAGAACTATTAGAGTGACATACGCTAAAGATTGTGTTAGAATCGCAGTTAAGCTTTACTCCGATTATTTAGTCGATAAAACTAGAGGAATTAAAAAAACCACGTCCTCACCTACTATTTCTGTAGGTTTAAAGGTCTTGAATATGTGATATACTCATTATATTAATATTAAAATTATAAATATGAAAAAATTATTACTAATAATTGCTATTTTTTTTACATTTAATGCATTTGCTGATTCATCAAATATAGTAGCACTCGTAAATAATGAACCTATTACTCTTAATGAGTTTCATGCTAGAAAAAAAATGATTATGGCACTAAATAATGTTGAGTCGGTAACACCTGCTCAGGATAAACAGTTAAGTGATGTAGCTATAAAAAGCTTAGTTGATGAATCTTTGCTTTATCAATATGCCGGTGATAAAGAAATTTCACAAGAAGAAATAGATAATGCAATTAAATCGATTGAAGATCGTAATAAAATGCCTCATGGCTCGCTTCTTCAATATTTAAAAAGTAGATCGGTTAATAAAGATACTTTCATATCGCAAATTAAATCTGAATTGATTAAAATGAACATCTTATCAAGTTTATCAAGATCAGTGCAGGTGAGTAATAAAGAAATAGATGCAACAATTTTATCTAGTGATCAAAAAGATGTAGAAGTTTCAATGCAGGTTTTTACATCTAAAGATAAAAGTGATAAAACTTTTTCTCAAATGAATAATTTAAAGAGCAAACTAAAAAAATGTTCAGCCGTGCATAAATCTCTTTATAACAATTTTGCAACTAAAACTGAGATCAACGATAAGCTGAGTAATATGGAGGGTACTAAGCAAACAATAATAAAAGATTTAAACCCTGATCAAGCAAGTAATGTTTTTGAAAAGGATAACAAATTTGAAATAGTGTTAGTATGTACCAAAAAGTTTTTGAATATTAGTGAAGAAGAAAATAATTATGTAGTAAACTTCTTGACGAATAAAAAGATTTCTCAAAAAGCTCAGAAATTTTTTGATGATATGCATAAGAGAGCGTATATAAAAATAAATCTTCCTTCATAATATATATCATTCCCGCTGCATAGGCGGGAATTCAGAAAAATAAATATAAGTACAACAGATTTTTAAAATTAAAAGCTCTACTTATCTTGCTTTATGCTGGATCTCTGCCTATGTGGGGATGACACCTAGAGCGTTTTTCGAGCCATACACAAGAATAACATCAATAACCTCATTTTAGAATATAAAAATATGTCTCCAAAATTTATGAAGTTTTACGAAAAATATATTACTGTAGTCGGTACTATCGGTAATTTTATGTTTTACGTACAAGCTCACAAAATTTATACCTGTAAATCGGCAGCATCTGTATCTCTTCCGGCTTTTGCTATAAGTGCCGTTTCTTTAAGTAGCTGGCTATTATACGGCATTTTAATAAAAAATATGCCTATCATAGTTGCTAATATAGTAGGCTTTATCGGTGCATTACTAGTGCTTATAACTATCCTAATATATACATAATGACTAAAAGAATTATCACTTTAGTAGGGCGTCCGAATGTCGGCAAATCAACGCTTTTTAATCGCTTAAGTATCCGTAAGAAAGCTATCGTTCATGATCTACCGGGTGTTACTAGAGATAGGAAGTATACGGACGGCAGAATAGGTTCGTTTGAGTTTTTACTAATTGATACTCCCGGGCTGGAAGAAAATCCTGATAGTTTGGGTATAAGACTAATGGAGCAGACTACTAAAGCTATAAATGAGGCGGATGTAATTTGCTTTATGGTGGACGGTAGAAGCGGAATATTACCTGATGATAAACTACTTAGTAGCTTTGTTAGAAAGTACAATAAACCAACTATATTAGTGGTGAATAAATGCGAGAAAGCATTTGATTTTTCTAAGGAATATTACAAGCTTGGATTTAGTGGCATGGTTGCTATCTCTGCCGAGCATGGCACAGGAATGATTGATTTGTATGATGAGATTATTGCCAAGTTACCTGAAGAAAATCAGGAAAAAATGGCTATAAGCGATCCGATTAAAAATGATTGTCTACAAATAGTCGTGAGCGGTAGACCGAATGCCGGAAAATCTACTTTTATAAATGCTTTAATTAATGATGAGAGATTATTAACCGGACCGGAAGCAGGTATTACTCGGGAGTCAATTGAGATTAATTGGCAATATAAAGGCAATCATATTAAGTTGATAGATACGGCAGGGCTTCGTAAAAAATCCGCTATCACGGAATCTTTGGAAAAGCTATCAGCATCGGATGCTATTAACAGCATCAAATTCGCCAATACCGTGATTTTAATGCTAGATGCTTTATCGCCTCTAAAGCAGCAGGATCTAAACATTGCAAGCCATGTAGCAGATGAAGGACGAAGCATCGTTATAGTAGTTAATAAGTGGGATTTAATTAGGGACTCAGAAAAAGAAGCGTTTAAAGAAGAATTTTATTATCAAATAAACACTAACCTACCACAAATTAAGGGTGTGCCGGTAATATTTATTTCGGCAATGAATAAGCAGAATATAGCGGATGTGCTGGAAGCTTGTTTGAAAATCTATAAAACTTGGAATAAGAAAATCACAACAAGTAAATTAAACGAGTGGCTTAATTTTACCACAGAAGCGCATCCTTTACCTCTACAAAAAGGTGGTAAGCGAGTGCGTGTAAAATATATGACCCAAACCAAAACTCGCCCCCCTACTTTCAAACTATTCTCTAATAATCCGGAAAAAATAACCGATAGCTATACTAGATATTTAGTAAATAATATGCGTGAAGCTTTCGACATGTCAGGCGTTCCCATCAGATTCATTTACGTAAAAACTAAAAATCCTTATGTATAAAAATTGTTAAATATTGTATTTAATATATCAGGAAATAAATATAGGCTTATTACACACATAAGGTATGATCTTCAAATTAGTATCAAAAGCAATATTACAAATCATATTGGTTAAATTTTCTACTTTCTGATTTCTATTAATTTTTAAAGCTATGGTTATCTTGCAATGGTTTTTTTTAGATAAGCTGTAAATCAGATAATTTTTCTATTCCGGTTACTGTTATTTTTTCTGCCTTTTTGTATGTACTATTTCCGGCATTAATGATGTATAAATGCTCTAATTGTAAGTCGGTAAGAACAACATGCATTGATTTGGTAATAGCCGGAGCATCGGCATTTTTGATTTCAAAGCCATATTTTTTACCGTTTTTTATAATCAGCAAATCTAATTCTGCCCCTGTTTGGGTTCTCCAAAAGAAATATTCTGCTTCTACTTTAAATTTTCGTATTAGCTCCTCTATAACAAACCCTTCGAATGAAAAGCCGCGTTTAGGATGTACATACCAATCATGTTCACTAACCCCTAATAATGCATGTAATATTCCGCTGTCTCTTATATAAACTTTCGGTGCTTTAACCTGTCTTTTAGAAATATTCTCATGCCAAGGTTTTAGTAACCGAATCATGAAAGTTTGCTCTAATATTTCGGTATAACGTCTAATAGTCATATCGGTTAAGCCAAGCGATCTTCCAAGTTCACTATAATTTAGTAACTGCCCATGATTATGAGCAAGCATCATCCATAATTGTCTCATTAAATGAGGATTAAGAGATATTCCGAGAGCCGGTAAATCACGCTCTATAAAGCTAGTAATGTAACTATTACGCCATCTAAGGCTTAACGCATAATTCTTTGCTAAATATGATTTTGGAAACCCGCCTCTTAACCATAATTCTTGAAAATTATTTACTTCTATTAAATTAAATGGAGTAAGTTCTGTATATTCAATACGACCGGCTAAGGATTCCGAAGACTGCCGCAATAACTCTCCTGAAGCACTACCCAAGATCAGGAACTTTTTGTTCGAATAATCAGCAAGGACACGTAAATAGGGGAAAAGTTCCGGTTGTCTTTGAATTTCATCAATAACTATTAACCCATCTAAGGAGTCTAGAGTTACTTTAGGATTTTTGAGCTGATCTAAATGAGCCGGATCTTCTAGATCAAAGAAATAACTTTTTACATTTTCATCAAGTTGCTTGATATAGCTATGTGCCAAGGTAGTTTTACCGCACTGTCTTGGTCCAAGAATGGCACATATAGGGAATATATCAAAAGAGTCTTTGATATACTCTAAGTAATAATCTCGTTCTATCATCCTTGTAATTTCATATTGTGACTTTGAATTTACAATATAACTTTAGCAAAGAAATTGCAAGATTTCTAATCTAATTTGTCTAACTTATCATATAATTTTTCCAAATGATGCTTAATTAGTCTTAGCATTTTTGCTTCAGGACTGAGGTTTTTGATAGCCCATTTTTTTATCCAAGGTTCGGCAAGTTGCCACATATTAACATTCTCGTCTAATTGTCTGCCTATCCCTTCAACCATTATCAGAGTTTTTTGTAGTAATAATAAATCCGGCTGTACTTCCATACCGAAATCTTCGGTAATTTTAAATAGATGAGCAAGCAATTTACCTACTGAAATATTTTTAGTAGGAGTGCCTACAATCGGCTCGGTAACTGCTCTACAGCTTTGAGCGAATAAATCTAAATCAGTATCTGTAGGAATATAGCCGGCTCTTAAATGCACTTTAGCAACTAATTTATAATCACGATTTAAAAAGCCAAATAAGCTTTCGGCAACGGCTAAGCGATCTTTTTCTTTAAGTCTGCCTATAATACCGAAATCAAGTAGGATAATTTTACCTGTCTTATTTACTAAAATATTTCCCGGATGCAAATCAGCATGAAAAAAGCCGTCTCTGTAAGCTTGGTTAAAGAACATCACGGCAAAATTTTGAGCTATTTTTGCTGGCTCTAACCCCATTTGTTGTAATGATTCAGTATCATATATAGAAGTGCCGTCCAGCCACTGTGTGGTTAATATATTTTCCGAAGTTAAATCCCAGTATATTTTAGGAATAATTACGTTATGATCGTTTCGCATGTTATCCGCAAGCTCGGATGCTGCTGCTGCTTCCAGCCTTAAATCAAGCTCAAATTTCATGGTTTCGTGAAATTTATCAACCACCTTAAGCGGTTTTAGCCTTTTAGCTTTAGAAAATTTTGAAACAATTTTTGCAAGAAAATATAATAGCTTAATATCTCGATTATATTTTTTATGGATATCAGGACGTAATATTTTCACTGCTACATATTCACCGGTTACTAATTGTGCTTTATGCACCTGTGAAATTGATGCGGCGGCTATAGGGATGTCATCAAAATGTAGGAAAGGGAGAGCGTCATTGCAATCTCCTTCTATATCATTCCCGCGTAGGCGGGAATCCAAATGGATTCCGTGGAGGGACTTCGGAATGACACCGTCTATAATTTCTCTTGCAGTCTTACTATCAAAAGGCGGTAACTTATCTTGCAGTAACCTTAAATATCCGGCTATTTGCGTGCCTACTAAATCCGGTCTTGTAGAAAGTGTTTGCCCAAACTTGATATAAACCGGTCCGAGATTGCTTAAGCAATCAACTAAACGTTTGCCGTAATCTTCTTTTGATTTTTTGAATAAAGATAACGGGGCAAAAAATAATGCTAATAAATAACCGATAAATTTAAAATATACCGATATCTTAATATCGTTCGTGTTAGTCAAAATTTGCTTTTTGCTAATGATATGAAAAATGCGTATTAGATTGAAAAAATTATAAATCATATTTATACGCACTATGAATGGCGACAATACCACCACTTAGGTTTTTATAATTAACATCTTCAAAGCCTGTTTCTTTAATCATTATTTTAAACTCATCTTGCGAGGGGAACAGCTCAATACTTTCAACTAAATATTCATACGCTTCTTTATTGCCTGCTATCATTTGACCAATTTTAGGGATAATATTAAATGAGTAGAATCTATAAAAATCTTTAAGGTAGTTTTCTTTTATCTTGGAAAATTCAAGGCATACAAACTTACCCATCGGTTTTAAAACTCTGTATGCTTCTTTTAAGGCTTTATTAATGTCTGGTACGTTTCTAATGCCGAACGCAATAGTATAATAATCAAAGCTATTATCGGGAAAGGGTAGCTCTTCGGCACTTGCTACCTTAAATTTAAGGTTCTGAAATAAGTTAAGATCGATGGACTTCCTTTTAGCTTGCTTTAGCATTTCTTCGTTAATATCGCTTAAAGTCAAAGAAATATTACTACCTCTATCTTTTGCTTTTTTAGCTAATTTTAAAGCAATATCACCACTACCGCTAGCAACATCTAGTATATTAGAGTTGAGATTCGGGATTTGCCTTATAAATTCATCTTTCCATAAGCGATGCATCCCGAAGCTCATTAAATCGTTCATGAGATCGTATTTGTCGGCAACGTTAGAAAAAATATTATTAACAAGCGGCTGTTTTTCAGCGGCTTCAATTTTCTTAAATCCAAAATTTGTTTGGTTCATAAATTTATTATTAGTATAGTACTTAAAAAATAATAGTAATAAAATGCCGGAACTTCCTGAAGTAGAAACACTAAAAAACTCTCTCGAAAGTAAGCTAATCGGGCTTAGTATAAAAAATGTAGAGTTTAAGAGAGAAAATTTGCGTTATAAATTATTTCCCGATTTGGCTACTGATATCTTAAATATGAATATACTAGATGTTAGGCGTCGTGCCAAATATTTAATTATTGATTTTGCTAATAACTACTCTTTAATCGTCCATTTAGGTATGAGCGGTAGGTTTACGCTGCAACCTGCAAGCTATGAAGCCAAAAAGCATGATCATGTGATTTTTGAGCTGAGTAACGGAAGTAAACTAGTCTTTAATGATACTAGACGATTCGGAATGATCTATAGCTTTAAGACTAGTTCTTTGGAAGAAAAATTTTTTAATAATTTAGGGCTAGAGCCTTTTTCTGAATTACTAACGCTAGAATATTTGAAGAATAAGCTAACAGGGCGAAGAGTGCCGATAAAAAATTTACTTATGGATAATAAAATTATTGTCGGAGTCGGTAATATTTATGCTTCGGAAAGTCTCCATCTAGCTAAAATTCATCCTGATAAATTAGGAATAGATATAAGCAGTAGTGAAATAGAAAGCTTAATAAACTCCATTAGAGTTGTTTTAAGTAAAGCAATTACTGCCGGCGGTACTACTCTTAAAGATTTTGTTAACGGTGATAATAAGCCTGGTTATTTTACTCAGCAACTTACGGTTTATGCTCGAGGTGGACAGGAATGCTTAAACTGCTCTAGCGTTATTATTAAAGCAAAACATTCTGGAAGAGCTACTTTTTATTGTAAAAATTGTCAAAAGGCTTGACATCTTTTTTAAAATCTCCTATAAAGCCTTTCGTTATTTATTCAATTATTAGTTGCAAAATATATGAAAGTAAAGCCGGTAATTATGGCAGGGGGGAATGGTAAAAGATTATGGCCTGTATCTTCAGGGAATAAACCGAAACAATTTAAAAAAATATGCGGCAATCTAACTTTATTACAGCAAACTTTAATTCGAAATAAGTTTTTGGGACAGCCGTTAATAATTACTTCTAAAAAGTACGAGCTAATTACTAAAAAGCAAGCAGCTGAAATAAATATAGAAATAGAATTAATCACCGAGCCTTTACAAAAAAATACTGCTATCTGCGCTATTATTACGGCTTTGTTAGCAAAAATGCAAGGGTTTGATATTTTGGTGTTACTACCTTCCGATCATTATATAGAAAATAATAAGAATTATTTAAGTGCTGTAATGAAGGCTTTAAATTATGTTAAAAAATATGGTATTTGTACTATAGGAGTTTCTATAAATGCAATAAATACGGAATACGGCTATATAAAAACAGGCGTCTCGATTGAAGAAGACATTTATAAAACCGATTATTTTGTTGAAAAACCTACATTTGAAAAAGCAAAAGAGTATTTTCAAAACAGTGAATATTTTTGGAATTCAGGAATTTTTATTTATGATATTAACTTTTTTCTAAACTTAGCAATGAATATTCAGCCTAAATTGTTTTCTATTGCGGAAAACGCATTTAACACTGCTCTTGCGAGCGGAAATACTTTAGCAATAGAGGATGATGCTTATAATGATATTAAAGCTATTTCGTTAGATAATGCCATAATGGAATATATTTCCGATATTGCTATGATAAAAGCAGATTTTTCATGGAGCGATCTTGGTACGTGGTATTCATTATTACAAATAAAACAGCAAAATATGGGAGATAATTATTGTGAAGGAAATGTAGTCATAATTAATACCACTAATTCTTTCATTAGTTCTAACAACAAACTAACAACAGTAATAGGTCTCGACAATGTTATGGTTGTTGATACCATGAACGGTCTTTTAGTAGCTGATAAATCAAGGATAGGTGAAATAAAAGAATTAATGATAAAGTTAGGAGAAAATTGAAATGGGTGATGATAAATTGAGCGGTTTATGTAGTAATCTAGAGAATAAGCTAAAGCTACTTACGAATCTAATAAACAAACCTCATGTTCTAAAAATGCATAATAATCTAGCAAGTGCTAAAATCTCATTTAATACTCTTCTTAAAGGGGCATTAGATTCGTCCATATTAGATTACTCATCTTTTGCACCTAGTTTTTTAGAAATAGTGTTGTCTCTCGAGGGGGGAATAAACAGAATATTAGAGAGTTTTAAAGCAGACATAATGCAAGGGAAACCTGAAGCTTGCTATACTCTTGCCAAAACTTATGAGATAGGCTTTTATAATCAGCCAAAAGATGAATATACGGCAGATCTATGTATATTAGTAGCTCATAAATTAAAAAACAGAGAATGTACAAAAATCGTTCAATCTAACACTGCTAAATATGAAATTTTTGAAGATATAGCTAATAAGTTTATTAATAATTATATAAAAAATAATGAGCATGCTTCTTTTGATGAAGCTATATTATTAGTTCATTTGCCTTGTGAGAATATTAATCAATCTAGTATAATGTTAATGGGAAGCAATTTTAGTGAGGGGTAAATAATTAGTTTACTAACAAAATATTTATAATTTAATATCTAAAATTATTGACTTGCCTATATTACCTATATATCTTAAACTTGTTTATAATGATGTTTAAACTCCGTCATTGGTATAAAATCTTTAATGTAGTAATAGCAGAGTTAATTTGTAATAACAAAATTAGTTTCTATATTACCAAAAAATTAAATATATAGTGAGTTATAGCATGGAAAATACCCAAGAAGAAAAAATAGTACAGTCTGAAGAATTTGAAATTGATGAAGAGGAAAAGCGATTAAGGGCTGAAGATTCACGCAAACAGCTTAAAGCAATCTTAATAACTTTTGCAATTATTCTAACCGGTTTTTTAACGTTTACTTACTTCTTTTTCAATTATATCGAAGAAAAAGCAGAAGAATATAAACAGCAACAGGAAAGAGAAGCACAAGAGGCACAAAAAACCGGCAAACCAGAATAAATTGTTGTCATATCGTGGACAAGTCGGTGTTATTGTACAGCTTGAAAAATAACTTAAATGTCATTTCCACAACGGTATTGTTGTGTAGATCAGAAAAGCTTATTGTGTCATACTGTGGTGGCATTGCTCACTTGTAGTAGTTTTGCCTCTGTCATCTCGTGATGGCTTTGTTGCGTGGATCGAAAAAAATGTTCGGTGTCATCTAGTTGCTTGTACCTGAGGTATCCAAAAAACAACTTTTAAGCTTGGATGCCGTGGTTGAGCAACTAGATGACACTTAGTGTGTTTTGTGAGTCGTGCAACAATACTTTTGCAGGAATGACATACGAATTATATAACAAAGTCCATAGTGACAAAAAAATAATTTACTAAAATAATTTATTATGAATAAAATCAAAATAGCAATTAACCTAGTTTTAGGTGTTATGTTTCTTTCAGCGTGTTCTGAAAAAGTCCAAACTGTGGATTGGTATTTAGAGCATAGAGAAGAATTGGAAAAAGTGCTTAAAAAATGCGAGCTTAAATCACCGGCAGAAATTTTTAAAGATGCTAATTGTAATAATGCACAAAAGGCAAAGTATAAAATTTTTCTTGAACATCAAAAAAATGCTCCACTTCCAACTTTAGAACTTAAATAAGAAGTAAATTATGATATTATTGCCGTAATTAAGGTTTTTATCTAAAGACTAAATTTCTTATATTTGTGTCAACAAATAAGCCCACAAATATAAGAAAGTAGGAATGGTTATTTTTTCTTTTTAGTTTTTGGTTGTAAAATTTTACTAGCGTCAAACCATTTGGTATTAATTAGGCTTTGCTTTTTATGGAATGTATCAATGTTGTTTATATACTCTGCAAAGTCTTTATTTTCTTCTGCTATTCTATTAGCTATATTCCAATCAATTTCTGGCTTTTCTTTAGCAGGAATTAATATTTCACTTTTGTCTGGCTCTGTCTTATTTAATAGAATAAAGCCTATTCCATGCCTTGCACATAACATTTCAAGCTCATGCCTAGTATCATTTTGTTTACTTTCTAATAAATCGGGAGCAACTAAATATCCATAATGAGCCCATGATGAATTTGATAAAGCTTGGAAAAAACACTGTCGTATATTGCTGCGATCAATATATCTTTTAACTTCAAAAGACCAAAGTCTTGCTTGTTGTCCTGAATAATATTTAGCACACTCTTTAATTATAGAACCCCATTTTTCATTTAATATCTCAAAACCTACCCAATCAGGGTGTAGCCATGCATTACCATTAGTTCCGTGCTTATTTGAAGAAAAATTATGATCAATATACATATTATGAACTTTCAGTTTAGTTTTGAGATAGGATGAAAGTAATATACCCGCTTGCTCTTCAGTTATTTTATCTTCTTTATTTATTTTAGTCTTATAATTTATTGATGGCTGATTATTTACTTGAGCATTAAGATTTTGCGTATAATAAAACTTTATTTTTGGTTTAAAAATTACTTGAATATTAGGTTCTTTTCTCCGTACAGCGGAAAGTTTACTACTGCTGATTTCACCTGCATAAATTTCTATAATCACTTTACGTTTTTCTTCTAGCGTGGTTGCTTCAAGCATTTTGTTATTTTTACTAGCATTTGCTTTTTGTTCAGCTTCTTCAGGATGATTCTCTACAAACCACTTAGCAAGTTCATTAGGAGTAAATTCTTGATTTTCATGATTTTTTAGAAAATCAATAATTTCATCTTTAAAAGTAACTATCATAGTTTAGTTCTCAATTTAGATTTATTAAAATAAGTTAAAATATTATGTTAATCTTACACTTTATTTTAAAAATTTCAATTTTAAATTATTAAACTAATGATTTTATAGACCATTGTTCACATATTTATCGAATTTAGAAAATAATGTTTTGAAGTTGTCGGTAGTAACATTTGCTACTTCTTTTGAGGTGATATTTTTGAGTTCGGCGATTTTTTCAGCGACATATTTAACAAATGCTGGTTCGTTTTGTTTGCCTCGCATGGGGGTAGGGGCTAGATAAGGGGCATCGGTTTCGATCAATAATCTCTCAAGCGGTACATATTTGACTATTTCCTGCAAATCAGTTGCATTTTTGAACGTGATAATACCCGACATTGAAATATACAAACCGATATCTAGCATTTTTTGAGCTAGATTTTTTGAAGAAGTAAAGCAGTGAATAAGAGCAGGGAAGGGGCTATTACGCATTTCCGAGGTGAGAATATCAATCGTATTTTCCTCTGCTTCTCGTGTATGGACAATAAGGGGTAGCTTTGTCGCTGCAGCTGCTTCTATATGCTGCAATAATGAATCTTTTTGTAATTTCTTATCAAAAGGTTGGTGATAATAATCAAGCCCTGTTTCACCGATTCCGATGATTTTAGGGTGATTGGTAAGTTCTATAATTTGCGATGCCGTAGTTGAATGCTTATTCTCATTTATCTCACACGGATGCACGCCTACGCTAGCAAAAACATTTTCATATTTTTCAGCAATTTCCAAGATACTAGGTAAATCTTCAAGTTTGGTACAAATAGTTTGCAGATACTGCACGTTATTTTCCATAGATTTTTTGATTACGGAATCCAAATCCGTATCTTTTGAGAGCAAATTAAGATGGCAATGTGAATCTATTAGCATAGTGTATTTATAATAAATGTGTCATTAAAGATGTCGTGTTATAGTATAATTCCGATGTCATTCCCGCGGAAGCGGGAATCCAGAAAAAAAATATAAATACAGTAAGTTTTTAAAATTAAAAGCTCAATTTATCTCGCTTTATGCTGGAGTCTGTGGTCAAGTCACGGTATGACATTGGATTCCCGCCTATGAGGGAATGACAAACAAGCCACGCAACAACATTGCCGCAGAATGACAATGTCTTACTCAAACCTTGGGAATATTATAGTTGGTTCTAAAATAGCAGCATCTGGCTTTAAAGCATAATCCTTAGATAGATGTTTGAATAAACGTTCTTCCTTAGATACTCCTAGCTGATCAAGCATTTTATTTGCTGAGCTTGGTATAAAAGGCTGAAGCATTATGGCAATGTAACGTAGAATCTCAAGCAATGCATATAGCACCTCTAACATTTTATTAGGATCAGTCTTTTTTAAGCTCCAAGGTGCTTCGCTATCAATATAAATATTTGCTTCTTCGGCTAGACTAATAACATTCTCGATAATCTTATTAATCTCTGTTTTTTCCATCAATAAAATATTCTGCTCGGCAAATTTAATTGCTGTTTTGAAAATCGGCAGTTCATATATTTTATTAATCGTATCGTGTTCAATTAAAGGTACTTTGCCGTCATTATTTTTGTAAACAAAAGCGGTAGTACGTTGTAATAAATTACCGATTTTATTTGATAGTTCGCTGTTAATACGAGTAATTAGGTTATTACGGGAAAAATTACCGTCAGCACCGAACGTTACTTCACGCATTAAAAAATATCTAACTTGGTCAATGCCGAATTCATCTATTAGCTCAATCGGATCGATGGTATTACCGAGTGATTTGGAAATTTTCTGCCCTTCATTCGTCCACCAGCCGTGAGCCATAATTGTTTTCGGTAGCGGAATGTCGGCAGCCATCAAGAAAGCAGGCCAATAAACTGCGTGGAAACGTAATATATCCTTACCGACCACCTGTAAATTTGCAGGCCAAAACTTGCCGTAATTGCTATTTTGATTAGGATAACCGAGTGCTGAAATATAATTAGCTAAAGCATCAAGCCAAACATAAATCACGTGCTTATTATCGTTCGGGACTTTTATACCCCAGTTAAAAGTAGTACGTGATACCGATAAATCCTTTAAACCCGATTTAACAAAGCTAATTACTTCATTACGTCTTGATACCGGTCTGATAAAATCAGGGTTTAGCTCGTAAAATTCAAGTAGCTTATCCTGCCATTTTGAAAGATTAAAGAAATAGCTAGGCTCTTTAACCCATTCAACAGGAGCTCCGGTTGGAGCAAGTCCTTCACTAGTTAGCTCTGATTCGTCATAAAAAGCTTCGTCACGAACGGCATACCATCCTTCATAAAACCCCTCATAAATAGAGTCGTTATCTAGTAATTTCTGCCAAAAAATAGCTACCGCCTCTTTATGCCTATTTTCTGTTGTCCTAATAAAATCATCGTTAGAAATATTCATAGCAGTCATTAGACGGCGAAAACTTTCCGAGGTTTGATCAGTGAATTTTTGCGGGTCGATATTCTTAGTAATCGCCGCTTTTTCTACTTTCTGCCCATGTTCATCGGTACCGGTTAAAAACATAACTTCATGACCCTTAAGACGCATAAAGCGAGCAATTACGTCGCTTGCAACGCTGGTATAAGCATGACCGATATGCGGAACGTCATTAACGTAATATATTGGGGTAGTTATGTAATAGGTATTATTCATATTAGATTTAAACGTGTTTTTATTAATTCATGTACTTGTCTAGGATCAAGATTTGAAGCCTTAATTGTTGTTATTCTTTCAGGGAATTTGTCGCTTAATACTTTAAAACAATTATAGATTTTTTTATAGAAATCTATACCTCTTACGTCAAATTTATTGCTCATATTTCGCAAATTTACTCGTTCAATAGCAATTTCCGGTTCTACATCAATAAGAAAAGTAATATCCGGCATTAGAGCAGGCATTAAATTCTTGTGCAGATTATACACTAGTTCTATACCGTTTTCTAGCTCTAATCCTTGATAGCAGGCAGTTGAATCAATAAATCTATCGCATATTACTATATTTCCTTCTTGCAGTGCGGGAATAATCTTGCGAGTCATATGGTCATAGCGTGCTGCCATAGCTTGCAAAAGCTCGGACATCGGTGATAATTCGGTATGCACCAAAATTTCACGCATCTTTTCGGCGGCTATTGTGCCGCCGACTTCACGAGTTAAAATAACGGGGATATTTTGAGATTTTAGATATTCGTATAACATTTGGCATTGAGTAGATTTTCCTATCCCCTCGCCGCCCTCAAAGGTAATAAATGTACCTTGTTTTAATTTGCTCATTAATTGCAATTATTTTTAAACCATAACTCTATAATAATATCTCTTAAAAAAATATTTACAAGGATTGTATACTTATCTACCTATTTTTCATTTAGTTTAATATCACATCAGTTGGATCGTATTCAGGTATATCACCGCCTAATTGTACATTATGATCTTCATACGACTTGTCTAAAGCAGAGTTTCCTGTTGGTAATAATTCTATATAATCTACTCCATAAATATTTTTGCATTGTTGCTTTAATAAAATTTCACAAGCAGTTATTGCACCCTTTACTTTGGACGGATTGCTTTTACCGGTAAATTTAAGTATATAAGTGCCTTCATTTGCTGCTGTTATTCTATTTACATAATCAAGTTTGTTTTCTTTTACAAATTGTTCGATACTTCCTTCCAAAAGAGTGTTAAGATTAGCCTTTACGCTATCATTAGGATATTTCAGTGATAAAGAAAAAATTTGTCCTTTTGCTGCTTGATTATCTTCGATTTCTTTAAATAATTCTTGTACTTTATCAGTAGTATTTAAATCAGAAGCTATTTTATCAGCTTTATTTCTAATTGTTGGGTCTATCCCTTGTTCTAGAAAAATTTTGGCTAATTTGAGTTCATGAAAGTTTAGTGATAAATGCAAAGCAGTATCACCATTAGAATCTTGAGCATTTATATTTGCATTAAATTTTAGAAGATGCTGAACTTTTTTAATAGATTTATGGTGTATTGCAACGTGCAAAGGTGTGGTTTTCAATTCACCAACACTTATAGTGCAGTTTGCATCAACCCCAAGTTCAAGTAATTTCAATAATATACTATCAGGAAAAAGCGAAACAGCAAGATAAATTATAGAGTGACCATTAAAATCAATGTTAGGTATGGCGTTATTTTCAGTAAATTGATTGAGAATATCTAGTATTTTTTTTTCGTCTTTTTTAAACAAGCCTGTTTCATCTTTTTCTAACATAGCTTTTTTTAATGCAGAATTTAATTCAGTAATAAGCATTGAAATACTCCTGTAGTTTTTAAATTAATTATTTCATATATATATTATTTAAATTAATATTCAAGACTTTTTTACATAGGGGTTTTTCATAGGAAAGGACAATTTTTTTTTACAAGAGGTGTTTAGCCCTTTACTTACAAGGCTTTCAAAAGACAAATTGATTTTAAAACTATAATGAACACATTGTAAGGCAAGTTGTTAGTGAAATTAATGCCGGATATTTAGAAGTAAAAGCCGGAGGTGTATTTGAAGCAGTTAGCACTTTAATCAACGTTACTGCTGTTAAATTAGATGTTAAAGAATTAAAATTACGTGCTGAATATGATATTTTTGAAAAAAATATCCATTTTCAAGGTAGTAAGAAATGGTACGGTGGTAGTAAAAGCTGGCAAGATTATAAAAAAGACGCCTTAGTACTTCCGACAATTATTAATACCGATAATTTTTTTGCTAAAGTTACAGGCGATACCACTATTGAAGCAGCACAAATTTTAGCTAAGGAAGAGCAAGTGCTGCAAGCAGGCGGGAATATTCACGTAATCCCTAAATATGATATTCATGTTCACGATTATACTTTAAAAAAATCTTATAAATTTAAGTTTAACGGCGGTAAAATGACAGTCGCCGGCACTAAAACTGTCAAAGAATATTTTTACGGTGAAGATGTTGTCCCGACCTTATATTATAGTGGCGGAAGTTTTTATACAATAAGCGACGGTAAGATTCATTTGCTTGGAGCTAAGATAGTCGCCAATGATATTTATTTAGTCGGTCAGAAAGGGGTAAAGATAGAAGCAGCAGGCTACCATCAAAATAAATTTGTTAGCTTTACGGAAAGCGGAACACGTATCGGTTATAATGCAGGTCATGGGCAAGTAAGCGTAAGTGGTGAACTATTTAAAGATATTAGTAAGCTTGAATATAATGCTAGGTTATATGAAGCTGCTGAAATAATTGCTAAGAATAAACTAGTAATCGCTGCTAAAGATGGCAAAATAGAAGTTATTTCTTCTAGCCTTAAATTTGCCAAAGCTGAAATTACTGCAAAAGAATTACATTTCGGTACGCATAAAGAACAGTACAATGTGCAGCGTACTACTACTAACATGCAAGCCGGTGTCCATATCGGTATGCAGGAAGATTTAAGCGGCACGGTGCGGCTTGCTAATCATTTGATACATAAGCAAGGCAGCCATTGGCTGGACGTTTTAGATCGAGCTTTGAATGCATATCAGCTAGGCACTCAAACTATGCAAATAGCAAGAGATATAAAAAGTTTGGTTGGTAGTAAGTCACCGGCAGACCTAAAGGATAATTTACAAAATCTTGATTGTGTAAGATTCGGCGTGTGGGCCTCTGGTAAAGTAACTACTACAAATACTGATACTATCCAAAATATTGCCGTTGATAATATGATGATAGGCGGCGATATAGATATACAAGTTGACGGTGATGCGGTAATTGAAGGAATAATTTGCCACGTTGATAATTTTAAACTCAAAGCCGAAAGTTTAAGAGCTACGGCAAGCCGCAACACCATATCGCATCAAACTACCAGCGGCGAGATAGAGTTAATAATACCGATATCGGGCAATGTTCGAGGGGGTTTAAGGGCTAATGCTACTACAGCAAGTACTTCAGCTATTTCATATCATGATAATAATATGATTATGGTTAAAGGATTGCTGGATATTGACATTGCAGGTGATGGCAGAGTTAGCGGAATTCGTATGCAGGCAGCAGAGGTAAAGGTAAGAGCAAAGAATTTAGTAGTCGAGAGTTTGCAGGACGTAATTCAAGAAAGAATGCAAAGTATGCAGATGCATATCGGTTTTAACAATGCCGGTACGTGTAAGGAGCTAGGCGGCAGAGCTGAAATAGCAAGCAGGGATACGGCACTTGGACAAATGCGGTAGGCAGCCTAATCGGGACGCAAGTAACGCAT
>Ga0153985_1000131_pt1 | contig 23583 bp, 16 predicted proteins | sample TSGA069MetaG_FD_104715 | JGI IMG/M metagenome (GOLD analysis project Ga0153985, IMG submission 104715) | Attine ant fungus gardens microbial communities from Georgia, USA - TSGA069 MetaG | ecosystem: Host-associated > Fungi > Mycelium > Unclassified | place: USA: Georgia, Alexander Wildlife...
TACCGCAGCCGTTGATTTTTACTAAAGCAGCGTCGATTCCATCCAAACTGGTTCCTGACATGAGTCCTATTGCAAGCATATCGTTTCTCCTTTCTTTTAGAATAGTGATGAAAGCGATTGTTGAATTCGATTTCACACTCATTGTAAATGAAGTGTAATTATATTTCAAGATATAAATTTATAATTGAAAAAACATTTCAACATAATGATGTTAGGTGTTCGCTATTTTTATCAAAAATGGGTGGTAAATGAAATTTCGCTGGAAGAGAGATGTCTAACGATCAGGGAAAGTGGTATAATGATTGGAAGGATATTTTTTAAGAAGGTGAAGAAATGCGCTTTATACATACAGCTGATTGGCACATCGGAAAAAAACTACATGGCTATGATCTGCTGGAAGACCAACGAGCAATCATTGATCAAATCATAGCGCTAGCAAGAGCAGAAAAGGTCGATGCCATCGTCATTGCGGGGGACCTTTATGATCGTTCGGTTCCTGCTGTTGATGCAGTCAAATTACTAAATGAAAAAATCGCTGAAATCAATTTAACGAATGAACTGCCATTATTGGCTATCTCAGGAAATCATGATAGTCCAACTCGTTTAGAAACCGGCAGTCAGTGGTTTCAACAAACACGCTTTTACCTGTCCACCAGCATCGAACAAAGTTTGCACCCGGTTGAGTTTGACGATACACAATTCTTTTTACTACCGTATTTCGAACCCATCGAGGCCCGCTTGTTTTTTGATGAACCATTAATGAAGATTTCTGATAGTGTCCAAAGAGTCATTGAGGAGATGACCAAGAACTTTGACTCGTCCAAAAAGCAAGTGCTAGTGACCCATTTTTTTGTGGCGGGTTCTAGCCAAACAGATTCAGAAACAAAAATTCAAGTTGGCGGATTGGACAGCGTACCGACCACCGCTTTTGCGCCTTTTGATCGGGTTGTTTTAGGCCATTTACATGCCAATACGGCTCTCAAACACCCAAAGATCGGGTACAGCGGCTCACCACTGAAATTTTCCCTTTCTGAACGGACGAACCAAAAAGGGATCTATCTTATTGATACCGTAAAAGATACCAATGAATTTATTCCACTGACACCAAAAAGGGATATCCAGCAGCTGACGGCGTCCTTTGAGGAGTTGATCGATCCGGTTTTTTACCGTGATCTGGATCGTGAGGCGTTTTGGCATTTTCTGCTGACGGATCGTGCTGTGATTCCAAATATGATGAATCAGTTGCGAAAAATCTATCCATTTATTTTGTCTGTCGAACGGTTGAATGGACGAGAACAGACGAAAAAAAGACAGCTAACGACACGAGAAACCGACCCGCAGACCTTGATCAGTCATTTTTTTCAAGAAATGACGGGAGATTCATTGCTCGATTCACAAACCAAATGGATCGAACAAGGATTAAATGAAGCATTTGTCGTGGAAAAGAGGGAATAGTCATGCAACCGAAGTCTTTACAAATGAAAAATTTTGGTCCATTCATTGATGAAAAATTGGATTTTAGTCAGCTGCAAGCTGGCGGGTTGTTTTTGATCAGCGGCAAAACTGGTGCAGGAAAAACGACGATTTTCGATGGAATGACGTTTGCCTTGTTCGGTGAAACATCGGGGAATCTGCGCTCAGGCAAAGAAATGCGATCGATGTTTGCTTCACCAACCGAAGAGACCAGCGTCACGTTTACTTTTGAACATCAGCGTTTTACCTACCAGATCCAACGGAAACCGGAACAGACGTTAGCAAAAAAACGTGGTGACGGTGTCACTAACCAAACGGCAAAAGTTCAATTGACGATTTTTGACGCCGATGGCAAAGAGAAAAAGCAGATCAGTAAACGGACAGAAGTTGATGCGTTTATCAAGGATCTGCTGCAGCTGGATGCAAAACAGTTTTTTCAAATCATGATGTTGCCGCAAGGAGAATTTCGTAATTTTCTGATTGCCAGTAGTAACGAGAAAGAACGGGTTTTACGAAATCTATTTGGTACAGAAATGTACCAGCAATTTAATGAATGGCTAAAAGAGCAAGTCAAAGCACAAAGTAGAAAGCTTGAACATCAGCAACTAGTCGCTTCGCAGATCATGGAGCGTTTTGAATGGGAAGAAGTGCAAGAAGTTTTAACGGTTGCGGAATGTCTGACTTTATGGGCGCAAGATTTAGAGAAACAACAGATTCAACTTCAAAAGTTATTGCAGAGAAAAGACCAGGCAACGCAAGAAATGAAAGCTGCGCAAGATGCCTTTTACCGTGCAAAAGAAATCGAAAATGCTCGGATCGAATGGCAAGAACTACAAGAAAAAGCACAACTGTTGAATGCCCAAAAAAACGAGATCGATCAAAAAAAAGCACGATTGACTCAACTTGTGTGGGCGCTTGAACATCAAGAAATCATGCAGCAAAAAGAAGAACGCGTAAATGAAGCGCAGCAAGCAGCACAGCAAATCGACGAAACGAAGCAGCTGTTGCAAGATGTTCAGCGGCAACAAGTAAGCTGGCAAGAACAAAGACCGTTGATCGAAGAGACTAAGAAAAAGCATGAAGCTGCCAATCAAAGAAGCCAACAGATCCAGCAGCAGATTCCATTGGCGCAACGCACAGAAAAGCAGCGAGAAGAAGTGGCACAGCAGGAAAAAGCAGCACAGCAGCAAACGAGCAAATTGACCAAAATTACTCAAGTGCTTGCTAACACCAAAACACAAGAGCAGCAACTGGTAGAAAAAATTGAAACGTTAAGAACATTTCAAACAGAAGCATTAAAACTAGCTGAAACACAATTGCTAATTGAAAAATGGCAGCAAGCAAAGGCACTGGTTCGTGAAGCAGAGCAAAAAACAGGGGAACAACAACAAATTCATTCGGATTTGGTCCTTGAAAAACAGCAACTAGAAACATCTTTGCTAGAGCTGCAAAAAACGCTAAAACAAGAAACCAGTCAAAATGCTCGGATGCAAATTGCGCGGCTTCGTCTTTTATTGGAAGAAAATGAACCTTGTCCCGTGTGTGGATCATTGGATCATCCGAATGCACAGGAGCATACGACCTATCCCATTGAGGACATTCTTGCGAGTGAGCAAAGACTTGAGCAAATGCAAGAAAAATTGACGATAGTCCAACAGCAGGTATCGGCAAATCAAACGCTTCAAGAACAAGCGTTATTGCGGATCAATGAATGGCAAGCGACAAGCGTTTCGGCGGAAAAGCAAGCGGCTGCTGCTTGGAACGACGTTCAGCAGGCATACGCTAGGTTACAGCCTTTCGAAACGCAAGAGAAGCTTACTGAAGAAACGATTGCACAGGAATTAAAAAAACGACAATCTATCAATCAGCAAAAAGCCTCCTCTTACGAAGCAGCGCAAAAAACATATCAGGCAGTAAAGGGGCAATTGACAAAGTTAGATGAATCCTATCAGCAAGTCAGTGAGCAAGCAAAAAAGGCCGAGGAAGCGCGCCAACTTGCGGCAGGAAAATTGGCCTCTTTGCAAGAACAACTTGGTGGTGCTACTTACCAACAACTACAAGCCGATTTAGCGTCAATTCATCTTTTACTAAGGGAATATACGCAACAAATCGAGGCGGATGCCCGGCAAGAAGCACAGATCAAAGAGCAGCAAGCGATCCTTTCAGAGAAGTTGAAGAATGTACAACAATTTTTCGAAGAAAAGCAAGCCGCCAAGGCGAAAGCAGAACAACGGCTGATGCAACGATTGCAAGAAGCAGCGATGACTGAAGAAGCAATGCGGGAATTGATTGCCCAAGCTCCTCAAACAACCCTTCTGACAGAAGAAATCAAAACCTATGAGCAAGAAACGGCGTTTGTTCAACAGCGTCTGATATTGCTAGATACCCAATTAAAAGAGCAGGCGACAATGGATTTAATCCAATTGGAAACGACCTACCTTCAGTTGCAGACTGTGATGGAGAAATTACAGCAAGAAACGGTTCGCAAACAGGAGAAGGTCAACAGCAATCAACGGTTATTTGACGAGTTGCAAGTCATTTATCAGAAAAATGTAGAAGAACTTGCCCAATTAGGCCAACTTCAACAGTTGGCAGAAACCATCAATGGCGAAAACACGAAGAAAACCAGCTTGGAACGGTATGTGTTGCAACAATTTTTGACGGAGATCTTAGAAGTCGCCAATGAACGCTTGTCCCGTTTGACCCGTGGCCGCTATCAATTTGAATTAGCGGATAAAGTTGGTAGCTATCGAAGCTCAACAGGCTTAGAAATTGACATCTATGACGATAATGCCGGTCAAGTCAGAAGAGCACATACACTGTCAGGCGGTGAAAGCTTTATTGCAGCCTTAGCGTTAGCAATCTCTTTAGCAGATGTGATCCAGCAACGAGCTGGCGGGATTGAGATCGAAGCACTTTTCATCGATGAAGGGTTTGGCTCGCTTGATGAAGAATCATTGGAAATGGCGATGGAAGCATTAGAAATGATCGAAAATGAAGGGCGCATGATTGGGATCATCAGTCATGTTCGAGAACTGCGGGCAAGGATCCTGCAGCAAGTTTTCGTAGAAACCAACGGCAGCGGGCAAAGCCGGATCCGAATAAAAGAATAAGGAGAGGAGGGCTCTTATGAAGTGGAGTATTCCAGAAAAAGTAATCGAGCGGGGGAGAACGTATCTTAATGAAGGCCGTGTCCTGTCTGTCACCCCGGATAAAGAAAAAAATGTGTGGCATGCAGAAGTACTCGGAACAGAATTGTATTTAGTTACTTTGGATGCTACTGCCAAAGAAGTGGATTATTGCCAATGTCCCTATTGGGAAGAACATCATTATTGCAAACATACGGTGGCCGTCGAACTCTATTTACGCCAACAAGGAAAAACACGAAAAATCAATGAACAAACCCCCATCAAAAAAGCCTTTTCTGCTTCAGAGATGTTTTCCAATGGTTTTGCTCGCTTAGACAGCGAAAAGGAAGCGAGTAAACCATTACAGATTGAATTTCGGGTAGATACGATTGCGACAAATCCTTATCACCAAGAGATGGATATTTTAGGGGTCTCTTTGAAGGTCGGGCATCGCGGCACGGCCAGGACCTATGTCGTCAAAAACATTTATAAATTTTTACAGATGTATCAAGAGAACAAGCACTATGCGACCAATAAGCAACAGACCTTTTTGCTTTCTGCGGATGCCTTTGATGAGAAAAATCGAGCTTTATTGAATCGATTGACAGGAATCGCGCAAACCCAACAATTAATGGGGCAAGCGGGCATTCAAATCAATGGCAAACTTGATAAAAAATACTTGCTTCTGCCCGTTGAATTCGGCAAAGAACTGCTATTGCAATTCAATGATGTCTACACGCAAATCACCATTGGTGAAACCAAGGTCAGCCAAGTAGACTTCCAATCGGGGGAACCATTGACGTTTTCAGTTACAAAAGAAACGGATCATTTTCCGCTGCAGTTCGTAAAAGACTTCGACCACTTACTTAGTTATTATAACTGGGGGCTGTTGGACGGAACATTTTATGAATTGACTGTCGAGCAAAAGGAGATCTATGTCACGATGCAGCAGCTGTTTAAACGTTTTGAACAGCCAATCATTGATTATCCAAAAGAAGAGCTGGCGAATCTCTTTATGAAAGTTTTGCCTTATTTGCGAAAAATTGGGCGTGTCCAAGTGGCTCCTGAGGTTCAAAATGACATCGAAGAATCTGAATTGAAAGCAGTTTTCTCCTTGCGGAAAATCAAAGGTCAAGTAGATCTACAAGTTGATTTTACTTATGGAGAAGTCGTTTTTTCAAGTGATGAAAAACATCAATACATGCCAGAAAATCATCCAGAGATTTTACGTGATTTCCAACAAGAAGCACGGATCGAAGCCATTATTGAAACCTTTGGCTATCAAGCCAGCAGCAAAAATTGGCAAAAAAATCTACCACTAGGCGAGCAACTCTATACCTTTTTTACGAGAGAGATCCCGGTCTTGAGACAATTAGGGGAAGTGCGGATCGGCAAGAAGCTGCGGGAACTCTACCTTGATGCCCAGCATCATCGACCAGAAATCGTGATTGAAGAGAATGGTTCTTGGTTGGATATTAAGTTTGATGTTAGCGGCATTCAAGAATCAGAGATCAACGATGTTTTGCGGAGTCTGTTGCAATCTGCGCAATTTTATACCACAGAAAATGGTCAAGTTCTTTCGCTGGAGTCGGAAGAGTTTCAAGAAGCAAGTGCTGCCCTCAAAAAATTACGGCTCTCGTTAGATACGAAAAACGGGGCAATCCAAGTCCCATTGAATCAAGGGCTATTACTGCAAGAACAGTTTGCCGATCAAGCGAGTTTTAGTACAGGTTTTCAGCAAATGACGGAAGATTTGATCCATCCAGAAAACTTTGAGGCACAGTTGCCAGACAACTTGCATGCTGAGTTGCGGCAGTACCAAGAAGTTGGCTTTCGTTGGCTAAAAATGTTGAGCCATTATCAATTTGGCGGTATTCTTGCTGATGAAATGGGGTTAGGGAAGACCGTCCAAACCATTAGCTATTTGCTTTCTGAGAAACAAGAGCATCAAAAATTGAATGCATTGATCGTGGCACCAGCCAGTCTAACATTCAACTGGCAGCAAGAAATCAAACGGTTCGCACCTTCAATTTCAGCGACTGTCATCAGTGGAACGAAAGAAGAGCGAGAAGCGCAGATGGCGCAATCAGCGGATGTCCGAATTACTTCGTATGCAAGCTTGCGTCAGGACATTGATGCCTATCAAGCACTAGAGTTATCGTGTTTGATTTTAGATGAAGCACAGATGGTCAAAAACAGCGCGACCAAAACGGCACAGGCATTGCGATCCTTGGAAGTTCCGCAGCGGTTCGCCCTCAGTGGCACACCGATCGAGAACAATTTAGAAGAATTGTGGTCCTTGTTCCAAATGATTATGCCAGGCTTTTTCCCCAACAAGCAGAAATTTAAGGAACTGTCTACACAAGAAATTGCAAAAATGATCAAACCCTTCATTTTGCGAAGAGATAAAAAATCTGTGTTACATGATTTGCCGCAAAAGCTGGAAACAAATTATTACAGTGTCCTAACAGAGGAACAAAAGAAAATTTATTTGGCGTATTTGCGACAAATGCGAGAAGAAATCGCGCAAATGGATTCTACGTCTTTCCGCAAAAATCGGATCAGTATTTTAGCTGGCTTGACTCGTCTACGGCAAATCTGCTGTGACCCTCGATTATTCGTGGAGGACTACGAAGGGTCTTCTGGGAAACTTGAGCAGGTCAAAGATTTACTCTTAGCAGCCAAAGAAAATGGCCGTCGTGTCCTGCTATTTTCTCAGTTCACCAGTATGCTTTCGATTATTGAAGAAGAATTAGCCCAGGAAGGGTTTGAATCCTTCTATTTGCGTGGCAGCACACCGCCGCAAGATCGTTTGACGATGGTCAATGCTTTTAATAGTGGCGAAAAAGATGTCTTCTTGATCTCATTAAAAGCAGGAGGAACTGGACTAAATCTGACTGGTGCAGATACAGTGATTTTATACGATTTATGGTGGAACCCAGCAGTGGAAGAACAAGCCGCTGGACGAGCCCATCGGATTGGTCAAAAAAATGTAGTCGAAGTCTGGCGAATGATCGCCGAAGGAACCATTGAAGAACGAATGGATGCATTGCAACAAGAAAAACGTGAGCTTTTCCAAAAAGTGATCCAAGGCAATGAAACCCAGCTTCAACAAATGACCGAAGAAGATATTCGCTTAATTTTGAGTATCGGCGAAGAACATTAAGCATTCAAAAAAACATGGACCCGCTTGAAGCGAAGGTCCATGTTTTTTAGTTATAGGCGTATGCAGGAAGCTGCAAGAGGGCGTCAATACTTTCTTGGAGCTGCGAGAAAGCAGTGATCGACACATCGGGCAAATCTTCCAATCCATTAGGCGCCTGACGAAGACGATGATTGAACCACAAGGCTTGCCAACCGGCTTTTTTGCAGCCCACTACATCATTATCAAAGTTGTCACCTACGTACAGTGTTGTTTCTGGATCAAGAGCAAAGGCGGTTTCTGCCAATTGGTAAATTTCTAGCTCTGGTTTCTGATAACCGGTTGCTTGTGAAATGATCATATGCTCTGGTTTGATCCATCGAGTCAGTTGCAACTGATCCAATTTTTTTTGCTGGTGGTCAGTGGGACCGTTGGTAATAATTCCTAGTTTGACTGGCAATGTGGACAAATAGTTCAAAGTTGACTCAACTTCAGGATGCAGTGTGATGGCATCTAGTTCTTGTTCATAACACAGCTGAAACTTACAGCTTTCTTCTATTGTAATAGGTAAGTACCCTAAATCCGTTAATGAATGGGTCAGTCGAAAATAACGAAAATGATCTAGCGTCCATTCATTTGCCAATACCCGTCCAAACTGCTCATCACTGTGCACCCGAAACCGTAAGTAAAGAGCAGTTAAATCTTTGTGGGTTATTTGTGGGAAACATGAGGTTACGGCATTGTGAAATGGTTGTTGCTGGTCATATAAGGTATCATCGACATCAAAAAGAATACTAGTGATCAAAAAAGACACGCCTTTCAGAATTAGTGAAAATTTTCAGTTTGTTTTCGAATCAATCATAAGCCATTATTCCTGTAAAAAAAAGAGGAAAATCCCTGTAAAATAAAGGTTTTATTTACTGTTTTTAGAAATCCGCGTCTTTATAGGTTTTCAAAATTATAGTGAATTTTACCCATTTTCACATGTTTCTCATTTTGCATTTCTACTGAGAGTTGCTTATAATGATAGCTATTGAGGAGGGGGAAATGTGTTAAAAAGGTTTTTTCGTTATTATCGACCGTATCGGTCACTATTTATGCTAGATTTTACTTGTGCGGTATTTGCTGGTTTATTAGAACTGGCCTTTCCCGTTGCCGTCAACCAAGTAATCGATAAGATCATGCCCCAGAACAACTTTCGCTTGATACTATTGGCTTGCTTAGGCTTGTTCTTGTTTTATGTGATCAATACTGTGTTGCAATATATCGTGGTTTTTTATGGTCATAAACTTGGGGTCAATATTGAGACAGATATGCGTCAAGAACTGTTTCGACATCTGCAGACCCAATCTTTTGAATATTATGACAATCAAAAGACCGGCAAGCTGATCAGTCGCTTGACCACGGATCTCTTTGAAATCTCTGAAGTCGCTCACCATGGGCCAGAAGATGTTTTTATTACCATTATGACTTTGGTGGGGGCATTCCTATTGATGTTGAATATGCACGTTCAATTAGCGGTAGCGACATTTGCGTTGATTCCATTGATTACGATTGCCTTGGTTTTTTTCAATAAGAAAATGACCAAAGTCAATACACAGATCTATGACAACCTCGGTGAGTTCAACGCCGGAGTGGAAGCATCTGTTAGCGGCATTCGAGTGACCCAATCGTTTGCTAATGAAACGTTCGAACATAAACGCTTTGATGGATTGAGCGAAATCTATCGGCAATCGAAGATTCTTTTTTATAAGGTAATGGCGATCAGTTCAGCGTATAATTACTTTCTGATTCGCTTGATCAACTTGTTTGCTCTGATTTTTGGTGCTTACTACGTGATTCGTGGTGAACTGACGAATGGCCAGTTTGTTGGGTTTATTTTATTATCGAATGTCTTTGTTAGACCAATTGAGAAGGTCAATACGATGATTGAAAGCTATCCGAAAGGCATCGCTGGCTTCAAACGATTGACCGAAGAATTGGATAAAGAACCGACGATCAAAGACAAACCAGGGGCACGGGCTGTTCAATCATTAAAAGGGGATATCGTCTACCAAGATGTTTCTTTTTCCTATGCGGATGCGACGAAAGTCTTGAATCACATCGATTTATCGATCAAAGCTGGCGAGACGATCGCCTTCGTCGGGCAAAGTGGCTCAGGGAAAACCACGTTATGCAACTTGTTGCCGCGTTTTTATGAAGTCACTGAAGGCGCCATTACGATTGACGGCATCAATATTCAGGAGATGACCCTGGCTTCTTTACGTCAGCAGATTGGGACTGTGCAGCAAGATGTCTTTCTTTTCCCGGGAACGATTCGAGAAAATATTGCTTATGGCAAACTTGATGCAACAGAAGAAGAGATTTTAAAGGCAGTCAAATTAGCACACTTAGAAAAGGTCATCGATCAAATGACGGATGGGTTAGATACGGTCATCGGTGAACGAGGAGTCAAATTATCCGGTGGTCAAAAGCAGCGGGTAGCGATTGCTCGGATGTTCTTAAAAAACCCGCCGATTTTGATATTAGATGAAGCAACATCAGCGTTGGATACGGAAACCGAGCAAGTGATTCAAGAGTCATTGAATTCTTTGGCAGATGGCCGTACAACCTTGATCATTGCCCATCGCCTCGCAACGATCAAACATGCGACACGCATCATTGTCGTTAGTGATAAAGGCATCTTAGAAGAGGGGACCCATGAAGATTTGATGGCGAAAAAGGGACATTATCGCGCATTGCATGATGCGCAATTCGCTCGTGATGGAGAACCTTCTCTCCCTTAGAAGAAAGAAATGAACGATCAATCCAAGAAAACACTAGTCTTTTTATACTTTGTCAGGAAAAAGCATAAAAGACGGGTTTCTTAGGTTGATCGTTTTTCACTAAATTTTTGTGAGAAACCCTTTTCATTTATAAGCAGATATTCATTTCTCCTACTGTTTTATTGTCGATTATGACAGAAATGCTTGTATGGTTTTCTGATTAAAAAGGAATGTGATACAATGGAATCAAGAATGAAGACATTGGTTGAGAATCTTCTCTGGAAAAAATAACATATATTTTTATTGTAGCCCTGTCGTTTCCAAGGCAACAAGGGATCGTGAAATTTTTCCTTTGAAAACGATTGAGCCATGGACTTGGTTTTTTTCTCCATTTTTTTGATTACACATGTAATTACAGAGGGGAAATTAAAAAACGCGGGATTCAACTAAAAGAGTATTTTAATATTCTGACATCTTTTTGATACACCTTTGACACACTGTTGTATAAAAGAAGTAATATTAAAAAAAAATTTGATTTTTCTCATTTAAAAATAAACTTTTTGAGTGAAACCTTTTGCCTAAAAGGTTTCGCTTTTAATATAACTTTCGAGTTTTATTAAAAAATATGAGATTTAGACTAGATTTTTTTTAGTTAAACCTGTATAATTGAAATCAAGCGAGGGAACAGGACTTGCTTGATTGAAAATTAAAAAGGAGAGATGCACGTTGTTGACACTATACACTTCCCCAAGTTGCACATCTTGTCGCAAAGCTCGTGCGTGGTTACAAGAGCACGAAATCCCTTTTGTTGAAAGAAATATTTTTTCAGAACCGTTAAATATTTCTGAGCTTAAGGCAATTCTACAAATGACAGAAGATGGCACAGAAGAAATTATTTCCACCAGATCCAAAGTATTCCAAAAGTTGAATATGGATCTAGATGACCTGCCCCTAAAAGATTTATTGACACTTGTTCAAGAAAATCCAGGATTATTGCGTCGGCCAATTATGATCGATGAAAAACGATTGCAAGTTGGGTTTAACGAAGATGAAATTCGTCGGTTCTTACCTAGGGATGTTCGCCAACTGGAACTAAGACAAGCGCAATTAATGGCAGGCTTATAAATTTGACTTCATCGACTCGCTTTCTCGTAGAAAGTGAGTCTTTTTTTGAGTTTTTACGTTTTTCTTAAGAGGATATTCGTTTTCTCTTTACTTTTTATCAGGTTTCGATACAATGAACCTATAGTGAGTAGCAAAAGTGAGGTGTAGCTAATATGGAAATGGAACATATCAATGAGAACACCATTCGTGTATTGATCAAAAGTGAAGACTTAGCTGCGAGAGGCATCACTTTTCTTGACCTTCTAGGAAATCACAATGAAATTGAAAACTTCTTTTACAGTATTCTTGAAGAAGTTGATATTGACGAAGAATTTAAAGGCAGTGAAGCTGTAACTTTCCAAGTCTTGCCTAAAGGCGATGGGTTAGAATTGTTTATTAGCAAAAATCTTCCACCAGAAGGAATGGAAAATTTTGATGAGATGAACGATGAAGCGAATGAAGACATTACCGATATGTTGAAAAAACATGTGGCGGCTCAATTACAAGAGTCAGAGCAAGCAGAAGAAATCGGCAATCGTTTTGTATTCGAGTTGTTGCGATTCGAAGATATGATTCAATTGGCATCCGAAGTATATTTGGATTCCGTTGCAACCAATCTTTACCAAATGGGCAATCATTATTATATTGAAATTCGATTTATGGATGCAGATATTACTGATATTGAAGTGGAAAATGCACTTTCTTATTTGATGGAATTTGCCCAAAGGACTTCAGTGACGCCCGAAGTTTTATCAGAATACGGTGAGTTGATCATGGAAAACGATGCACTTGAATTGACTCGTTTCTATTTCAAGAATGATTAATGAATGAAAATCATTTCCAGCCAAGGACATTTTGACAATGTTTTTGGCTTTTTTAATTGTGTTTGACGAATCTGGCGTACCTCTTATTGAGGTGAGCCAGATGTTGAAAGCGTTGAACCAAAGAAAAGAAGTCATCCTAGCGAAAGGGGCAAAGAAATCCTCGGGCCCTTTTTATTGCCCAGGCTGTCAGAAAGAAGTGATTTTGAGGCAAGGACTTAAGCGACAGTCCCACTTTGCCCATCAAGCCACCACTGATTGTCAGACATACAGTGAAGGGGAGACGAAGGAGCACTTGGAAGCAAAACAACTTTTGTTTGAATGGTATCAAGAGATGGATATTGAACTTGAAGCCTACTTGCCGCAACTTCAGCAGCGACCTGATCTCTGTTACAAAAATATTGCCGTTGAAGTCCAGTGTTCTTCACTCAAGTTTTCACGATTTCTGGAACGAACCAGCACTTATTTAGCAAATGGTTATCAGCCTTGGTGGATCCTAGGGACCAAAATGTATCCGAAACGCCATTGGTCGCTTTTGGCAAAAGCCTGCTGTACTTATCAGTCTACTGGCTTTTGCTTGTGGCTCATTGATACGCGAAATCAGGCATTGGTGCGGCTGCACCAAATCAAATGGCACTATCAAGAAGGGGTAATCAGTCGACGAAGCGCTATACAAAAAGGGGAGCCATACAGGAAAGAGACACTTCGACCTTTGTACGAAGCAGATGAATCAGATACCCACCATTCTATTGAATGGGTAGCGGTCGATTATCGTTTGTGGGTGATTCGAAAACTGCGAAACAGACTGCCTAAAATCAGAGAGATTCAAGAAATAGTATACCCGTTGAATGGGAATGTCTCACAGTTGCCTCTTTGGTGCTATTGTGAAAGTCGGTTTGGCTTTTTATTTGAACACCACATACTGATTTTTCGCTTTCTCTATTTAAGTGAATGTCCCATTAGTTTTGAACAGTGGTTGATTCAGTTGAGGAAGCTGCATTGGCAATGGTGCTTTCCTTTGCTTGATCAAAGAGAAATATTGAGAGAAATCTTTCAAGAATGCCAATATTTAGAAAATTCGGTTTCTTTTTCAAGCCAATGATTTGGTTTCGTTGAAAAGTGTGATAAGATATTTTTAACCAATGAACAAGGAGTGAAGGGAATGTCAGAAACAAAACAATTACCAGCACGTGAATCGATTCCAGTCGAAAAAACGTGGGACTTAACGAAAATCTATGCCGATGATGCGGCTTTTGACATAGAATTTCAAGAAATCCAAGCACAGCTTAAAGAAGCTAGCAGTTACCAAGGCACTTTAGCAGATGGGCCACAAGCCTTCCTATCCGCTTTAGAATTTGTCTTAGATCTTTCTCGCCGTTTAGAGAAACTGTATGTTTACAGTCATTTGAAAAATGATCAAGATACCGCTAATACGACTTATCAAGGCTTATATGCGAAAGCCAGCAGTTTAGTTGCGCAAGTAAGTGAAGCCGTTGCTTGGTTTGATCCCGAATTATTGACGATGTCCGATGAAACGATTTGGGGCTATTTCGATCAAGAACCGAAACTAGCTGTTTATCGTCATATGATCGAAAAAACTATTAACGAGCGGCCCCATGTTTTGCCTGCCGATCAAGAAGCGCTATTGGCCGGAGCAGGCGAAATTTTTGGAGCATCCGGCAACATTTTTTCTGTTTTAAACAATGCTGATTTGGATTTTCCAGTAGTTGAAGACGAAAACGGGGAAAAAGTACAGCTATCTCATGGTGTATACGGTGAGTTGATGGAAAGCACGGATCGGTCTGTTCGGGAAGCGGCCTTTAAAGGTCTCTATGGCGTTTATGAGCAATTCCGCAATACCTTTGCCCAAACCTTAAGTACGAATATCAAAGCCCACAACTTTAAAGCCAAAGCCCGTAAATACGACTCGGCACGCCAAGCCGCTTTGAGTGCCAATCATATTCCTGAAAGTGTCTATGATACCTTAGTGGACGTCGTTAATCAGCATTTGCCATTATTACACCGATATATGGCATTAAGAAAACGCCTGTTGGCTGTCGACACGCTTCATATGTATGATGTGTACACGCCGATTTTAGGGGAAGCACCGATTCGCTATACCTATGAAGAAGCAGTCGAAAAAGCGAAAGAAGCGCTAAAACCATTAGGGGAAGAGTATCTAGCTGTAGTTGAAGAAGCCTTCAGCAATCGGTGGATCGATGTCGTTGAAAACAAAGGCAAACGCAGTGGTGCCTATTCTTCAGGTGCTTATGACACACTGCCTTATATCTTAATGAACTGGAATGATCGATTGGATCAACTCTTTACCCTCGTTCATGAAATGGGACACAGTGTGCATAGTTACTTCACACGGAATAACCAGCCTTATGCCTATGGGGATTACTCGATCTTCTTAGCAGAAATCGCTTCAACCACGAATGAAAATATTTTAACGGAATACATGCTTCGGACTGAGACTGATCCGCGGGTCAAAGCCTATGTCTTGAATCATTTTCTTGATGGATTCAAAGGAACGATTTTCCGTCAAACGCAATTTGCCGAGTTTGAACACTTCATGCACGTGGAAGATGCGAAAGGAACGCCGTTGACCAGTGAATTCTTAAGCGAGAACTATGCCGAGTTAAATGCAAAATACTACGGACCATCAGTTGAAAAAGATCCGGAGATTCGTCTTGAGTGGTCACGCATTCCGCATTTCTATTACAATTACTATGTTTACCAATATTCAACTGGTTTTTCGGCAGCTTCTGCTTTGGCGAAGAAAATCTTAGCTGGCGAACCGGATGCCTTAACTAACTATTTGAACTATTTGAAAGCCGGACGTAGTGATTATCCAATCGAAGTCATGAAAAAAGCAGGCGTAGATATGACGAAAGCAGATTATATTGAAGATGCAATGAAAGTATTTGAGCAACGCTTGAATGAATTGGAAGAACTCGTAAAAGAAATCGAAGCATAATTGAAAAGAGTACAAACCAGTCCGAAAAGGATTGGTTTGTTTTTTTTTGTTCCTCCCGCAATGAAAAACGCTGCGCAGCGAGCCAAACACAAGATCATCGTTTGGCTCGCTGCGCAGCGTCGCTATTGAATAGGGTTTCATAAAAGAATCAACCCTCGATCAATTTCATGAATAGTGGAAAGTTTTGGTGCTTTCAAAGACTGAGCTTTTTGCATAAATGTATCGAGTTCTGTTGCTGTACCACAGACGAGAGGAAGACTTCTCAGTTCCTCTGATCCTTCTAAAAGGACCCCATATTCTTCTTCACTTGAAAAATCATACACCACAGCAGAAGGTGTGATCGTGATGCCCATGTCTTTCGCTACCCTCTGATCGGTGGCAAAGTTCTTTTTCACTAACTCAGATGTACGATCTTCTAGGAACATCTCTAAATCACCATTCGTTTCTGAAAATAGATCTTTCACTAAGGTGTCACAATATTCCTGTTTTTCGATCCCTATCCGTTGTTGCAATTTCAATAAGAAATCCCGAGCAATTTTTTTTCCTTGCAACTGGGCTGCTTTATAATCCAATGACGCAGCATAGATTTGGTTGGTCTGTTCATTTCGCAAGACCAAATCCGCCTTATTCATGGACAAATAGTCCATTGAAACACCTACGGAAAACAAGTTAACGAAAGGCAGGATCTGCAAATGGATTTTTTTGCGGCTCGTGTTTAATTTGTTGAGAATCTCTTTTTCGATATCATAACAAATAGGCCCAATCGGATTAATAAATAAAAAAAGTTCGATCATTTGAATCTCTCCCCAATTAAGATTCTTGAGTAACTTGAAAAACAAAATAAGTATGTTTTATTAAATATAGCAAAAAAACGCGAAAAAAGTAAGCAAAAGGGCATCCTACAATGATTTTTCTTCAACGGCTCGAATGATCTTGTTTTTTGCTGGTCGGTAAGGAACACCAAAAGAATGCAATAACGATTGAAAGGCAAATTTTCCTTGAATTGGCTCACTGACTTCTAGCTCTAACTCATAATCATGCTGTTGACCATACCAGCTTTCATCCAAAGCAAGTAATCCTTCATTGATCGGAAATTCCGCCCGTTTCGTTTTTAATGCTGCGATCATGTGTAATGAATCAGGTTCGATATTCGCTGCTTTTAAGCGTTGAGCAACCACACCTGTTTTTAAAATTTTTTCTGACGCGATCAATGACGCTGCGGTTTCGATTGTCAAAGGATCAGTCGTTTCTAACAGACCGTGTTCAATGGGGGTCTTTAGCGTTAATTCTGCATTGGTAGGAGTCGTGCGAATGCGTAAGCCAAAATGCTTTTCTCGCAGTTTAAAGTCTTGCGTATCAAAGTAATAATTGGTTTGCGTCTTGAAGGCTTTTTCTGACAATTTGTAATAAGCAAGCAACTGGTGGTATTCTTTTTCCGTCAACATTGTTTTATATTCAATCTCTACTTGTTCGACCATTGATTTTCACTCTCTTTCTATTGCAAACATAGTGTACGCTGTTTCAGCTATTCCGTCAAAGAAACTAAACAAAGAAAAGCGGAAACGATTGGGGCAGACAAAAAAATCTTTTGTTTCTGCACTTCTGTCCATTCAGTTTTATTCCAAGAGTATGGTAGAATAAGAGGTATGTTATGAACAGAATCGAGGGAGAAGAATGATTCGAGATTGGGAAGAATTCTTAGCGCCTTATGAACAGGCGGTTTCAGAATTAAAAGTAAAATTAAGAGGCATAAGAAAACAATATCGGGAACAAAACAAACATGTTCCCATTGAATTTGTCACGGGGCGTGTCAAGCCAGTAGATAGCATTTTAACAAAAAGCAAATTACGAGGAATCGCACTGGATCGTCTTGAAGAAGAAATGTCTGACATCGCCGGTTTGCGAATCATGTGTCAGTTTGTGGAAGACATTCACCAAGTCGTTGAACTGTTGCGGACACGTAAAGACATGAAAGTCATTATTGAACGTGACTATATTACCAATAAAAAAGTCAGTGGTTACCGCTCGTATCATCTGGTGATCGAGTATCCAGTTCAATTGATCGATGGAGAAAAAATTATCTTAGCAGAGGTACAAATTCGTACACTGGCGATGAACTTTTGGGCAACGATTGAACATTCATTGAACTACAAATACCAAGGGGAATTTCCCGATGAAATTAGCGAGCGACTACGACGTTCGGCAGAAGCAGCCTACCAGCTAGATGAAGAGATGTCTAATATTCGTGAAGAGATCCAAGAGGCACAGCGGTTGTTTTCTCATGGGAAAGGCAAACGCGGCGGACATGACACGCCCAAGTTGCCGAAGGAGGAATCAGAATGAAAGGCATCCGCGTGGCAATCGTCCATAATCAAGAAAGCAAGTCAGTAGAAGTGACGAAGCGTTTAACTGTCCTCCTGGAGCAGTCTGAAAACAAGATCGATCAAGAGAACCCTGAATTAGTGATCTCTGTTGGTGGAGATGGTACGCTTCTTTCTGCTTTTCACTTGTTCAACCATAAGTTAGACCAAGTACAATTTTTAGGGGTCCATACGGGACACCTCGGCTTTTATACAGATTGGCGTGACTATGAATTGGATGAATTGGTAGAGTCTTTATGCAATGACCATCAAAAGAGTGTCAGTTATCCTTTATTGGATGTCCGAATCACTTATGCAAATGGCAAACCAGACAAGCATTTCCTGGCATTGAACGAATCAACGATCAAACGCGGCAATCGCACCATGGTTGCCGATATTTCTATTAAAGAAGACCTCTTTGAAAAGTTTCGCGGGGATGGCCTCTCGATCTCAACGCCAACCGGCTCAACTGCCTATAACAAAAGTGTTGGTGGGGCAGTATTGCACCCAAGTATCAATGCGTTTCAATTAGCAGAGATTGCTTCTTTGAACAATCGCGTCTTTCGGACACTTGGATCACCGATCGTCGTGGGTCATCACGAGTGGGTCAAAGTGCAACTGCAACAAAGTACCGACTATTTAGTGACGATTGATCAATTTACCATCGAGCAAGAAGAAATCGACGCAATCTATTACCGGATTGCCGATGAACGGATTCATTTTGCGTCTTATCGGCATATGCATTTTTGGAATCGTGTCAAAGATTCCTTTATTGGAGAAGAATAAACTCATGGAATTTACGTATCAATATACCGGACAAGGGCAGCAAGTCAAATATTTTTTGAAGGAACAAGGAGTATCCAAAGGTCTGCTAGCGAAAATAAAATTTCAAGGCGGAAAGATATTTGTGAACGACCACGAGCAAAACGTCTTGTTTTCTTTGGCGCAAAATGATAGGGTAACTATTGTAATTCCTCCTGAAGGGGAACATGAAACGATGCTGGCTGATCCGACACCTATTGAGATTGTGTATGAAGATGCCCATCTGTTAATCGTGAATAAGCCGGCTGGCATCTCATCGATTCCTGCGCAATATCATCCGACTGGCACGATGGCCAATCGAGTCAAGGCCTACTATCAAGCGCAACACTATGAAGATCAAGTGATCCATGTAGTGACTCGCTTAGACCGTGACACATCAGGATTGATGCTTTTTGCAAAACACGGCTTTGCCCATGCGAAGCTGGATAGCCAGTTACGGAAGAAGCAAGTTGTTAAAAAATATCAAGCCCTCGTTGCGGGAGATCTTTCCGCATTATCCGCCCATAGCGAGATCGATTTGCCTATCGCTAGGGACCTGACCTCGCTTTTGAAACGCAAGGTCAGTGAAGAAGGAAAAGAGGCACGTACGGAGTATTGGCTAAAACAGCGCAATTCAGATTGCGCATTAGTCGACATTCAACTACACACAGGCCGGACACATCAAATAAGGGTCCATTTTTCTGCAATCGGTTGTCCCTTACTAGGAGACGAGATGTATGGGGGACCAATGGCTTTTGGGATCAGACGACAGGCACTTCATTGCTGTCAGCTGCAATTCCAGCATCCCTTTACGAATGAACCGTTGGCTTTTGAACTGCCTTTACCTGCAGACATGGCCGCTGTTTGTTCAGCTATCGATAAGCAATAACAAATGAGGTGAAGAGATTGGATGAAAATCAAGAATTAACCGAACGATTTGATCAACTGAATCAAGCACTAAAAGACAATGATATCCAGGGATTTCGTGAGGCATTCTTGGATCTGCATATCTACGAGCAGGGTCAATTCTACCAATCTCTAGAAGCAGACGATCGACAAATCGTCTATACGTATCTATCGCCGAAAGAATTGGCAGACATGTTTGACGTCATTGAAGAAGACGATGAAAACATGGTGGACTATCTTTCAGAAATGCGGCCGGCATATGCTGCAACGATGTTAGCAGAGATGTATACCGATAATGCTGTCGATCTACTGAATACATTGGACAAGAAACAAACGGCCAAATATTTGAGTCTGATGACTGCTGAAGCCGCTAGCGAGATCAAAGAACTATTGCATTATGAAGATGAAACAGCTGGATCATTGATGACAACCGAGTTTGTTTCCATTGTTGCCAACCAAACGGTTCGTTCAGCGATGTATGTCTTAAAAAATGCCGCAGATGTTGCTGAGACGATTTATTATATTTACGTCGTGGATACCGACAACAAACTTGTGGGCGTTATTTCTTTAAGAGACTTGATCATCAATGATGAAGATACCATGATTGCTGATATTTTGAACGAGCGGGTGATGTCGGTTCATGTTGGAGATGACCAAGAGGATGTCGCTCAGACCTTCCGGGATTATGACTTTCTCGCATTGCCAGTCACCGATTATGACGATCACCTATTAGGGATCGTGACCGTCGATGATATCATCGACGTTATCGATGATGAAGCAGCCAGTGATTACTCGGGTTTGGCAGGGGTCAATGTAGAAGAAGTCAGTGAAAACCCGATCAAAGCTTCTTCGAGAAGGTTACCTTGGCTCATCACCTTACTCTTTCTCGGAATGGCAACCGCCAGTTTAATCAGCCATTATGAAGAGTTAGTTAGTGAAGCAAGTATTCTCGCCGTCTTTATCTCACTGATCACCGGAACTGCCGGCAATGCCGGTACCCAATCTTTAGCGGTAGCCGTACGCCGCTTGGCGATCAATGATGATAAAGAAAATAGCTTTATGAAAACAGTGGTCGGTGAGGTGCTTACAGGACTTTTCACAGGAGCTATTACCGGATTGACGATTTTTGCTATTGTGGCTGTCTGGAAACAAAATCCGATTCTAGGGTTTGTGATCGGGATGGCTATGATGTGTGCCATCACAGTAGCCAACTTAGCGGGAAGTTTGATTCCGATGCTAATGGATAAGCTTGGGTTTGATCCGGCAGTGGCGAGCGGTCCGTTTATTACGACCCTCAGTGATTTGACCAGTGTTTTGATCTATTTCAATATTGCCAGTCTTTTTATGAACTATTTTATTCAATGAATAAAAAATAAAAGCAAGCCGATGATTTTTCTTCGAGTGAAGAATCATTGGCTTGCTTTTTAATTTTTTGGTTTTGGCAACACCCCAGAAGGAGAGACGCCATAAAGTTTTTTAAAAGACTTGCTAAAGTGATAGGCATCTTGATAGCCAACTGCAGAGGCGACTTCCTTGATCGTGAGGTTGTCATTTTTTAGCATGTCTTTGGCGCGTTTTAGGCGGATTTCTATCAAATAGTTAATGGGGCTGACCCCTGTCGCTTCTTTAAAAATCTTGGAAAGGTACGTCGGGCTGAGAAATTGATCTTGTGCCAGTTTTTCCAAGGTGATTTCTTCTTTATAATGATTTTCCAAATAATAGACGGTATAGTTGACGATTTGTTGTTGTCTTCTTTGGCTTTTGGAAAGGTAAGGAACGACATTGATGTGGTCTTCATTTAGTCCGCGTAAAATATAGACGAGCATCTCCATCAAGACAGCTTTTTGCATCAACTGAAACTCATCCCGCTCTTCACTGCTTTCTCGCACCAACTGCCACGCTTTTTCCAAAACTTGATGATGGTATTTGCCTAATTCTAACAATGGGTGCTTGTTGGGGAAAAAATTTCGCTTGAATCCTTCCAAGGAAATATTCTTCAGTCCAATATGCAACTGGTGGGAGCGAGTGCCTTTAGGCTGTAACTCGCAGTGGTCGACACCAGGATTAAAAAGCATGACACTGCCAGCACGAATTTTCTTCGCTGGTTCTTTTTCAAAATAATACGTACTTTCTCCTTCTAACAAGACGCTGATTTCTAAAAAGTCATGATGGTGCATTTCTCCATGACTTTCTGCTTGCGTCCATGGGTCAAAGAGATAGATGATTTCGGGATTGAAGGTTCGAGGGTTAACTAAATTCATGGCTGATTCACTCCAATTGGGTGCCCATCTCCGATAAAAAAAGGGAATGGTGCTTCTTACTAATATTTTACATCAAAATGAGTAAGAAAAACCATTCAAATCGCTTTTCAAAACGCTAAGCTTAACAACGAGAGGGGGAATTAGATGAGTAATACACAATGGATCTGGCGCTATGCCAAAAAGAACCGCGGAAAAATCATATTGGCGATCCTGTTTTTAGTGATCAATGCAGCGCTGATCATTGTTAATCCGTACTTGGGAGGAATGGTGATCGATGATGTCATCAATCAGCAAAAAACGCACTTATTGATTCCATTACTGTTGATCATGATCGCAACGACCGTCATTCGCACCATTGTCCGCTATAGTTATCAAATTTTATTTGAACGGGTCGGACAAAATACGCTATACGATTTACGGGAAGACTTGTATCAGAAACTGCAGGAATTGGATTTCGACTTTTTTAATCACACACGGGTTGGAGATATTATGGCACGAATGACCGGGGATACTGATGCCATACGCCACTTTGTTTCTTGGGTGACCTATAATATCGCTGAATGTATCTTGTGGTTCTTTTCTGCGGTGGTGGTCATGAGCTTTATTGATTGGAAATTGATGTTGACATTGGTGGCTGTCACACCGATCATTTTTCTGTTGACGAATCGCATGTCTAAAAAAGCACACCCACTGTTTTTTGATATTCGTGAGAGCTTTTCGCGCTTGAACTCAATGGTAGAAGAAAATATTGGCGGCAATCGGGTGGTGAAAGCTTTTGCTCGTGAAAATTTTGAGATCGAAAAATTTCGCTCGTACAACGAAGATTTTAAGACCCGCAACATGGCATCTGCCAAAGTTTCCCGCACTTATCTGCCATGGCTTGATGGCTTAGCAGGAAGTTTGTCAGTCATTGCCTTAGTCTTAGGCGGAATTTTCGTAATCAATGGGGAGATGACATTAGGTGATCTCGTTGCATTTAATGGCTATCTATGGATGTTGAATAACCCTATGCGTATGAGCGGTTGGTTGATCAACGATGTTCAGCGATTTTCTGCAGCTTGTATCAAAATTCGACAAATGCTAGCACAAGAATCGAAAATACCGGTTCACAAACAAGAAAAATTAGAACCGATCAATGGGTTTGTGGAATTCAAAGATGTCTCGTTCCACTTTTCAGATGACCCGGATCAAAATGTGTTGGAAAACATCAACTTCACCATCGGGCCGGGACAAACGTTAGGGATTTTAGGCGAAACTGGGTCTGGGAAAACGACCTTAGTGAATTTAGTCGGTCGTTTTTATGACCCGACTGAAGGGGAAGTATTCATTGATGGGAAAAATGCCAAAGAGTATCCTGTGCGACAAATGCGGGAAAACATTTCAATGGTGATGCAAGATGTCTTCTTGTTTTCTAATACCATCTCTGACAATATTGCTTTTGGAAATCCTTTAGCAGATGAAGGCTTTATTCGGCAAATGGCGGTAGTCGCCGATGCAGATACCTTTATTTCTCGAATGCCTCAAGGCTATGAGACAATTGTCGGTGAAAGAGGCGTCGGACTTTCTGGTGGTCAAAAACAACGGATCTCCCTCGCACGGGCTCTAGCGAAAGATCCATCGATCTTGATTTTGGATGATACGACATCTGCCGTCGATATGGAAACAGAATCGAAGATTCAACAAGAACTAACGAAATTAACTGGAGAGAAGACAACGTTTATCATTGCGCATCGCATCTCCTCCGTTCGAGAAGCCGATCAGATCTTGATGATGGAAAAAGGGCGGGTCGTTGAACAAGGCACCCACGAAGAACTTGTCAAACTGCGAGGTAAATACTATGAA
>Ga0153985_1000132_pt1 | contig 23420 bp, 20 predicted proteins | sample TSGA069MetaG_FD_104715 | JGI IMG/M metagenome (GOLD analysis project Ga0153985, IMG submission 104715) | Attine ant fungus gardens microbial communities from Georgia, USA - TSGA069 MetaG | ecosystem: Host-associated > Fungi > Mycelium > Unclassified | place: USA: Georgia, Alexander Wildlife...
AAGAAGCGTCCCTGTGTTAAATTCACCGTACCTTCTTCAAAGTCTAGCGGCTTTAAGAGATTGGTTCCTGCCAAATGGATCAAGGAAAGCATGCCCCCAACGATCATGACATTGTCATCATCTTCTTGACGACTAAAACGATAAGGTTTGAAGTTTTCAACAGCAATCGATGCTTCTCGCAAATAGTCATACTGTTTGACTTCCGAGCGCTCGCCAATTTGTTTGATCAGCTCCTCCGGCAGCGGCTGAATCTCCTCCATACTTGCGCCGCCCTCACTATTTGCCATCAAGGATTCATAGTCGATATCGATCGTTGCGAGGGAACCTAATTGGTTTTTGATCTGCTTTTCGACATTTTGAGTCGACTGATTGACCGCAATTGCGCCAGCGATCACATTTCCTAAAATTAGAATAACAGCAAACAATATTGCAGATTTTCCTCGCTTTCTCGTCACACTCAGCCATGCCCGTTTCATATAATTCAATTGCCAACATCCTCTCTTTTTTTCTCTAACAAAAGCATACTGGATGAACCTTTAGCGAATCTGTCATTTGGAAAATTTCTCAAAAAAAGCAGATTCATAGAGGACTTTTGATCAAGAAAGACTGTCATTGCAATGATCAGCACCAGAAATGACCACTATTTGAATAACAAAAAAAGCCTCCTAAAACGCTGCTTATAGGAAGCTCGGCTATATTTACATAAAAAAAGACAAAAACCGCATCCGGGTCTTTGCCTTTTCACAATCCTATTCGTCAATTTTCTCATTTAATTCGCTGTTACGATAGCCATATACAAAATAGATCGCGATTCCGATCACTAAGGAGATCCCAAAAACGATCCAGGTCGCCGTTTGTAGACGGGTCATCAAGAAGAGACAGCTGGCAACGGACAACAAAGGCAATAACGGTACCAGTGGTCCTTTGAATTCGCCTTTAGCAGGTGGGCCCATCATCTTCCGCAGCTTGATGATTCCTAAGGACATTAAGATCATATACGACAATGCCGCAATGTTGGTCAATTCTGCCAAGATATTCAATGGGAAAGCTGCCGCAAAGAAGAAAGCAAAAACACCCGCGATGTAGGTCGCTTTCTTTGGTGTTTGATGCTTTGGATCAATGGCTTGCATCGCTTTTGGCAATAACCCATCTTTACTGATGGCATATAACAGACGCGCCAAGGAGTACATCATAGCGATCGTCACTGTTAATAAGGTCAAGATCGCACCCACAGAAATGATTGATCCGACAACCCCATGACCGACATAACGCATCGCAAAAGCTACCGGATCATTGACTCCTAATTCAGCAAACGGAACGATTCCCGTCATGATCAGTGTGACAATGATATAAAGGACAGTTGCGATCGCAATGGAACCAATGATTCCTCGAGGGACATTTTTCTTGGCATCTTCGACTTCTTCCGCCGCCATTGCGACGGCATCAAAGCCAAGAAAAGCAAAGAAAACTAACGCTGCACCATTAAAAACGCCTGAAAAACCAAAGGGCATAAAGGGCTGCCAGTTGTCTGGTTCCACGAAAAAGGCACCAAAGACGATAAACAAGAGGATCACGCCGAATTTGACCCATACCATGGCATTGTTCAAACGTAACGCTTTTTTCGCTTCTTGGCTGACCCACAAGGTTACAAAAATAATGACTAAACCAGCAATCAAATCAATGTAGGTCCCCTTGCTTGGGTCATAACCGCCCGTCAACGCGGTTGGTAAATGGATATCCGCACTGGCCAAAAAGCCTTGCACATAGCCTGACCAGCCAGATGCCACCGAAGAAACGGCCAATAAGAACTCGCAAATCAAAAACCAGCCTGCCAGCCACGCGGTAAATTCACCAAAAACGACATACAGATACGAATAGGCGCCCCCTAAAACGGGGATCCGAGAAGCAAATTCCGCAAAAGAAAGCCCTGATAACACAACAACGATACCAGCTACAACAAAGGAAAGAATCAATGCCGGTCCGGCATACTCAGCAGAAGCAGTCCCTGTAACAACAAAGATACCTGTGCCGATAATGGCGCCGATCCCCAACATAATCAAATCTTTTAACTTCAACTCTTTTTTTAAATTCGTCACACTTTCCCGTTGTATGACTTTTTTTCGAAATAAATCCATAACTCCTCCTCAAAAATATACGTTTATGTTGCTTTCATATACCCCAGCAAAACACCGCCGATAATCACCAGCAGACAACCAATCACCACATACCGCAGTTCTTTTTTGGTTTTCTTTTCGCCGAGAATAAAAATCCCGCCTAGCGTTGAAATGATGATTCCCATCTGCGACAATGAGAAGCCCACCGCTAGTCCGACTTGCTGAACCGTGATCAGCATGCAGACATTGCCGATGCCCCATAACAATCCTGACAAGGTATTTTTCCCTACAAAACGGTCGACCTTCGTCTTTCTTAAAGCAAATAGGCTGGCACCGATCAGCATCCCGACACTTTGTGGCAAAATGATCGCCAATGGGTCCAATCCTGCCCAAGTAATCAAAATCGTATAGGCGCCGTACCCAATAGTGGATGAGATCAATGCCCGAAATCCTTTAGGAAAATCAAGCATCTTGCTGCCGGCTTCTACCGGACTTTCACCATCTTGGCGAGCGGTCAGATAAGCCCCGATCACCAATAAGATCAACGCGCTAACACCTAATGCATAATCGCGGGTCTGGGTCCATTCCGCAAAAAACAATGCACCGGCGACCGTATTTAAAATCAGCTGCATGCCGGTTGAAAGCGGCAGTCCAACAGACACACCTAAATATTTCATGCCATGGAATTGACCGTTTTGACCGACGGACCAAAAGAGACCAGACAAAAGACCGATCAAAATCACCTTTCCATCAATCACTGGCATCGTCACAAAATATACGACCAGAGAAAAGAAAAAGGCACCAATCGTCATTCCTAGCGTTTGCTGGTTCGCATCCCCGCCAAGTTTGGCACTTACTAAACCAATGCTGCCCCACGCAAACATTGGTACTAATGCAACGAGTATCTCCATTTCATTCATCCTTACCATTCAATTTTAAACACAGGCTTTAGTGTATCAGTGAAAACGTTCTAGGGACAAGTGATTTTTGTCAAAAAACACAAAAAGATACTCGAAAAAAAGCAGATTAGCGTTTTTCCTCATAATAACTCAACAAGGGAAAGAACAGCGTCATGGTGGTTCCTTTTCCAACTGTCGACGAAGCCGTTAGCTCGATGCCTAATTCCTTCGCTAAACTTTTCGCTAAAAAGAGCCCTAATCCCGTCGAGTGGGTGTCCGTTTGGCGCCCATTTTCGCCCGTAAAGCCTTTATCAAAGATGCGACGCATGTCTTCTTTAGGAATGCCGATCCCACTATCTTGCAAGTGGAGATAGGTTCCTTGGGCATCTTTTTCGATCCGAATTGTCAGCTGCCCATTTTGTGGTGTGTACTTAACGGCATTGCTGACCAATTGTCGAAAGATAAAGCCGAGCCATTTTTCATCGGTCAACACTTGCTGATCCTCACCTTCAACGGCATAGTGCAGGTTCTTTTGGATAAAATAATTTGCCTGACTGCGTAAAACCGGCTGGATGACGGCTTTCAATGAAATTTCTTGGACCAGATAATCTTTTGAAAAGCTGTCCAAACGGGCGACGTACAAGACTTGCTCGACGTATTCGTTCATGCGGTTCAATTCATTTTCTAGTAAGATGAATTTTTCATCTGGAATATCAAATTCGATCGAATGCAAAAGCAATCGTGATGCGGCTAAAGGTACTTTGATTTCATGGACCCACGAATCGATGTATTCCTTTTGTTCTTCTTGATTGCTGACGACTTGCTGCATCAATTCTTGGTGCTCTCGGATCAACTGATTGATGTAAGATTCGATCCGTTCTTCTTCCGCCGAGCGTGCTCCTTGCAAGTAGTTTTGCAGCAAGCTGTCTCCGGGCTTGGGGGTGATTTTTTGCCAAAAACGCCGCTTAGATAAGTAGCTGATTGCCAAAAAGAACACCATCAAGACACTTTGCATCAAAAAGAGATAGCCGACTGTACCCCAATCCATCGGGGAATGAGGAGTCAGCCAAAAAACTAAGACCGTCAACACGAAAAAGACCAGCCAGCCAATAAACAGCAGCCAACGATCTTTCAAAAAACTGCGCAAAACCCGCCACTTTGTCATGGTACGATATACCCTTGACCAACCTTGGTTTCAATGTAGCCATTCATCCCCGCTTGTTCGATTTTTCGTCGCAAACGATTGATATTGACCGTCAAGGTATTGTCATCTACAAAACGCTCGTCATCCCATAAGGCCCGCAAGAGTTTTTCACGACTTAAAATCTTGCCGTGATTTTTCATCAAAATATACAGCAGGCGGTATTCGTTTTTGCTAAGATCGATGCTTTCGCCATTGATATACATGCTGCTGTTGTCGATATTGAGGGTCAAACCGTTATGCACTAACGTCTCGCTGCTGCTTTCTACATAGTTGTAGGAACGGCGCAATAAGGCATTGATTTTTGCAATCAGAACGTCGATCTCAAAAGGTTTTGTCACAAAATCGTCCGCCCCCATATTCATGGCCATGATCATATCCATATTGGTATTGCGACTGGAAATAAAAATGATTGGTACTTTGGAAGCTTCGCGGATTTTTTGACACCAATAGTAGCCATCAAAAACCGGCAAATTAATATCCAGTAAAATCAGTTGGGGCTCTTGTTCTTCAAAGTCAGTCAACACTTGATGGAAATCCGTCGTGCCAAAGGTCTCAAACTGCCATTTTTCTAGTTCTTCGATAATCAGTTGGCGAATCACCGCTTCATCTTCTACTACCATTATTTTTGCCATATCCGTGAATTCCCTCACTTTGCGTAATTTTCTCCTCTTTACTTTATCAAATATCAAAAACGAATGCGAACATTAATCGCCGTTTTTAGCAAACCCTAAAAAACCTCTTCACTGTCCTGAGGAATCAGTGAAGAGGCAAACAAAAAACGGACGACTAGGTTACTCGATGATCTCAACAGTCTCAATTAGTAGTTTTCCGATAAACAATAAAATCCCATCGAAAAAAAGCACACTCATGTTGACACCTAATAGCATTGATAACCGTTCAACGACATCGATTTTTGGTCGTTTGTTCAAATAACGAAACAAGAAAAAATTCACACCATACGTCACTGCCATGATCAGCAGCATCAAGATCACCATTTTAGTTCCCTGCTTTTCTTCAAATTTTTGGTTGCTGTGCTAAAAACTGTGTCAGTTTGCTTTGATCGATGGCTTCATACTGCGATAGGAAGCGACCGATTGCTTGAACGACTGCCGGTAGATGACCCGCTTCATCATTTTCGATCTGCAGCACCAGCAGTGGTTCGTGCAAGCTCATTCGCAGCAAGAACCAGCCTTGGCCATAGGGCGCTGTCAAGTTGATGCGAATGCCTTCCTCATTTTCTGGATCGATCTGCCAGCCTGGCAGCAAATGATCGGCTAAATCCGCGATCACTTGGCGACCATAGTCTTGATAGTCGGCTTTTTGGATCGCAAAGCGCAATTCTTGGGTCTCGGCGGGTTGTTGCAACGCCGCGATCAGCTCATCCAGTGTCGTGCCTTGCTGTTGCAATTGTGGCAGCATCATCAAGAGCTTGGCGATCACGTACGCCCCGTCATCTAAAAAGAAATTTTCTTTAAACGCGGCATGCCCGCTGGTTTCGATGGCTAACTGTGTGTCCAGTCCTGCTTCATTCAATTCAATCGCTTTGTTGATCACATTGCGGTAGCCAGAAATATAGCGTACTTGCTGTCCTCCCAGTGCTTCGATAAAAGTTTTTAAATGATTGGAGGTTGGCGAATTGGTGACGATGCGCGTGCCTGGGTGTTCCGCTAAGATGATCTTGCTTAATACAGCAATCATATTGTTGCGGTTCAAGGGCTCACCGCTTTTGGTCACGACAGCCGAGCGGTCGACATCGGTATCGAAAATAATGCCTAGATCGGCTTGTTCTCGTAAGACGGCTTCACGAATACTTGCCATCGCCTCTTTATTGTCTGGATTAGGGATATGATTGGGAAAATGCCCATCCGGTTCTAAAAATTGCGAGCCATTCGTATCTGCCCCTAGCGGCAGCAACACTTTTTCAGCAAAAAAGCCGCCGGCACCATTGCCTGCATCAACAATGATCTTTAATCCAGCCAAAGGTTTTTCCTCATTGGTTCCCATCCCTTGGCGAATTTTTTGCAGTAGATCTTGGGCATAGGGCGTCAGCAGGTCTTTTTGCTGATAGCTTCCTTTTTCCGCTGCCTCATGAACGGTAGTGTGGGTCAAAATATAGTGGATATCCATTTTTTCGGCACCGCCTTGGCGGCTGAAAATTTTTATTCCATTAAAGTAATAAGGCAAATGACTAGCTGTCAGCATCACACCAGCATCACAGTCGAAATCCGCAAACTGTGTGCTCATAAACATGGCTGGTGTCGTTGCCAAGCCACAATCGATCACTGCCACGCCTTCTTGCTGCAGCTGTGCCATCAACACTTCTTGCAGTGCTTCGCCACTCAAGCGACTGTCACGACCGACTGCCACGCGAAAAGGTCCGCTGCCCTTTGTTTCCAACCAGTTGCGCAAGCCCGAAGCAACTTGCCGAACCGCTTGCTCCGTCAGCGTCACCTGTTCTTTTTCTGTTGCGATCGCAATCCCTCGAATATCAGAACCATTTTGCAAATCAACGATGTTCATTTCCTCCACCCCTTCTTGTAACCGGAATCAATTTTATTATACCAGAGAAAAAAGGAAATGAAATTGCTTTTTAGTATTTTTTACTATAAATAGTTTGCTTTCCTTATTCTTTAAACGGAATCCCTTCCAGTTGCAGTAGTCGGCGTTTGGTTGCTAACCCGCCCCGATACCCCGTCAAGCGGCCGTTTTTTCCTAACACCCGATGACAAGGAACCACGATCATCATTGGGTTACGCCCCACTGCGTTGGCGACAGCTCGGACAGCGGTCGGACGTTGAATGCGCAGCGCCAAGTCACTGTACGTAGTGGTTTCACCATAAGGAATTTGGGTCAGTGCTTGCCAAACGGTTTGTTGAAACGGTGTCCCTACAAAATCAAACGCAAAAGTAAACGTCACTGGTTCCCCTGCAAAATAAGCTTGCAGCTGCGTTTCAATTACTGGATCAAGGTCAGCTATACTACTGATTTCAGCCAATGGAAAGAATTTGAGTAATTCATGATGATCCTGCTGCCGACCAAAATACACTAGCCCTTTTTCCGATTGGACCACCTCATACCATTCTTCGTCTAAAACGATCTTTGCCAATGCTAGTTTCATATTTTCACCTCGTGGAATCCATTTTCCGCAGCACAACTGCTTACGTGCTGCCGCCGTTCTACGGCTGTCTCAGTGACAGTATACCATTTTTTCGAGCTGCGCAAAAAAACCGACTGGCTTACTGCCAATCGGTCGTTGCAAACAAGGGGAAAATAGGCAGATCGCCAGTCGCTGCAGCTTCAAGCCGTAGCAATGGCAGAATCAATCCAATTCGATTTTCCCAGTATATAGCTGATAATAGGTGCCTTTTTCTGCCAACAGCGTTTCATGGGTCCCCCGCTCAATGATACGGCCATGATCCATCACCATGATGGCATCGGAGTTTTGGATTGTAGACAATCGATGGGCGATCACAAACACGGTCCGTCCAGACATCAAACGATCCATCCCTGATTGGACGATCCGCTCTGTACGGGTATCGATGCTTGAGGTGGCTTCGTCTAAGATCATCACTGGCGGATCAGCGATCGCTGCGCGAGCAATTGCCAACAGCTGCCGTTGACCTTGGGAAAGCCCTTCGCCATCGCCCGTGATCACGGTGTCGTATTTTTCTGGCAAATGATTGATAAACATGTCGGCATTGGCTAGTTTCGCTGCTGCCAGCACTTCTTCATCACTAGCATCCAGTTTTCCGAAGCGAATATTCTCGCGAATCGTTCCAGTAAACAAATGGGTGTCTTGCAAAACGATTCCTAATGAGCGACGGAGGGATTCCAGATGGATTTTTTCAATATTGATACCATCATAGCGAATCTTCCCGTCTTGGATGTTGTAGAATCGATTGATCAGATTGGTGATCGTTGTCTTACCAGCACCTGTTGCACCAACAAAGGCAACTTTTTGCCCAGGCTCTGCATACAGATTGATCTCATGTAAGACCAGTTGATTATCGACATAGCCGAAATCAACATCTTCAAATCGCACGTCTCCCGTCACTTCCGTATAGGTAATGGTTCCATCCTCGTGGGGATGTTTCCACGCCCACGTGCCTGTTCGTTCTTTGGTTTCAACTAGTTGACCTTGCGACCATTTGGCATTGACCAGTGTGACGTAGCCATGATCGATTTCTGGCGTTTCATCTAATAGGTTGAAAATTCGCTCAGCACCGGCTAATGCCATGATCACAAAGTTGATTTGTTGTGATACTTGGCTGATAGGGCCATTCAATGAACGGCTCAGTTGCAAGAAAGAAGCGATCATCCCGACCGTCAGTCCAGAAACACCATTGATGGCAAACAGGCCACCAATGATGGCGATCAAGACATATTGGACATTTAGTAAGTTCATCATGATCGGCATCAAGGTATTGGCATTGACATTGGCTTTAGTGGCACTTTCTTGCAGTTGATCATTTAAGGCATCAAATTCTTCCATGACGATTTTTTCATGATTGAAGATTTTGACGACTTTTTGTCCGTGCATCATTTCTTCGATATACCCGTTGACAGCGCCTAAATCTCGTTGCTGTGCGCCAAAGAAGCGGCCGCTGCGGCGAGAAATGATGCGGATCACATTCAGCATCAAAATAACCGACAGCATCACGAACAGAGTCAATGGAACACTGATGGAGAACATGGCGATAAAGACAGAACAAAAGGTTACCGCCGCCATCATCAAGTTTGGAATACTTTGGGAGATCATTTGACGCAACGTATCCGTATCGTTGGTAAAGTGACTCATGATGTCGCCATCTGAGCGGGCATCAAAGTAGCCGACTGGTAGAGACTGCATATGTGTAAACATTTGGTCACGGATTTTTTTCTGCGTGCCCTCACTGATCTTGACCATCATAAAGTTATAGATCAGTGCGGCCAAGATCCCAATCAGGTAGATGATCGCCATTTGGACGATCGCCCGAAACAAGCCGCCAAAATCAGGATTGGCTTGCCCTAAAAGCGGTGTGATATGATCGTCGATCACGACTTGTAAAAACAACGAACCACGAACGTTGGCAAAAGCACTTAACAAGATCATAACAACGACGAATAGGAGTTGTCCTTTGTAGTCGCCAAACATCGTTCGCAATAAACGTTTTAATGTACGCTTGGGATTTGCTGCTTGTCTATTCTTCACCTTCACCAAATCCTTTCTGCTGCGAATGGTACACTTCTTGATAGATGGCATTGTTTGCCAACAATTCTTCGTGGGTACCGATGCCATTGATTTTGCCATCATCCATTACGATGATCCGGTCGGCGTCTTCGATCGAATTGATCCGTTGGGAAATAATGATCGTCGTCGTTCCCGGAATTTCTCGTTTCAAGCCTTCGCGGATACTGCGATCGGTTTTGGTGTCGACGGCACTAGTAGAATCATCGAGAATCAAGATTTTCGGTTTCTTTAATAAGGCACGGGCAATCGTCAACCGTTGTTTTTGCCCACCGGAAACATTGTTCCCTCCTTGTGAGATCTGCGTTTCATATTTATCAGGAAACTCTTGAATGAAAGGATCGGCTTGTGCGATCGTCGCCACGCGCTGGATCTCTTCATCCGACGCCTCTTCATTGCCCCAACGTAAATTGTCGTTGATGGTGCCGCTAAAGAGTACATTGTTTTGCAAGACCATACTTACTTGGTCCCGCAATGCTTCTAAATCATAGTCGCGAACATCATGACCGCCGACGATGACACGCCCTTCAATCACATCATATAAGCGGGGGATCAGCTGGACGAGGGTGGATTTCCCGCTCCCGGTTCCACCAATGATCCCAATGACTTCACCGGATTCGATGCGTAGATTCGCATCAATCAGCGCCAACTTGTTTTTGTCATTGGCGTAACTAAAGCCGACATTTTCAAAAATGATGGAGCCGTCTTTGATTTCTTTGACTGGTTCGGCGGGATTTTTCAAGTCACTTTCTTCATCTAATACTTCCACGACCCGTTCTGCCGACGTTCGTGCGATCAAAATCTGCACGAAAGCCATCGACATCATCATCAAGCTCATCAAAATCTGCATCGTGTAGTTGAACATGCTGACTAATTCACCAGTCGTCAGGCTACTTTGTTCCACGATCAACTGGGCACCAAACCATGACAAGAGCAACATACATGTATAGACTGCAAATTGCATCAATGGCATGTTAAAAGAGACGATTCGTTGCGCGAGAGTGAAATTCCGATAAACATCGGTGGACACTTCGCCAAACAGTTCTTCTTGTTGTTCTTCCCGGACATACGATTTCACAACGCGAACCCCTTGTAGATTCTCTTGCACCACATTATTCAAGCGGTCATAAATGCGGAATACTTTTAGAAATAGCGGGTGGGCAAAACGAATCACTAAGGCAAGGCCAATCGCTAAGATCGGTAAAACAACTAAGTAGATCGTCATAAGTTCTGGGCTGATGGTGCTAACCATTGCAAGTGAGAAAATCAGAACTAACGGACTGCGGACCAGAATACGAATAATCATTTGATACGCATTTTGGACGTTGGTCACGTCAGTGGTCAAGCGGGTGATCAAACTGGAGGAAGAAAAGCGGTCAATGTTTGAAAAGGAAAAATCTTGGATTCGGCGAAACAGATTGTGCCGCAGGTTGCGGGCAAAACCAGCCGAAGCGATCGCTGCCGTTCGTCCGCCAAGCGTTCCTAAAAGTAATGCGATCAAGGAACATAAAAAAAGCAAGCCGCCATCTCTTAGAATCACACCGGCGTCTCCTTTTTCGATCCCTTGGTCGATCATCATGGCCATGATCAGGGGCATAATGACATCTAAGGCAACCTCTCCTGCTACATACACAGGGGTCAGCAAGCTGTCCTTCTTATAGCTGCCAACATTCGCGAGTAATTTTTTTATCATTTGTTTCGTCCCTTCTATAGATGGCACTGCGGAGCCATTTTTTCTCGTTACCATCAAGTTTACTTTATCGATCCAGCGATTTCAAGCGGCTCGCTCGTGTTTTTTTTACAATTAGTAAGTAAAAACACCCTTCCAAGGAAGGGTGCTTACCTTTTGATGCTGTGTGAAAAAGTGTCGGTTGCGAGATTATTCGGCAGCAGATGAACTAGCGGTACTGACCGGTTCATCCGCCTCCCCGCCATCCTCTGCCGGCGGTGTTTGGGTACTGCCTTGCAGATTGCCGCGGCTGATACCGATGGTGATCCACGTTTCTAGGGGAATGAACTCGCCGTAGCGGCTCATTTCAACGACGGTTCCTTTTGGTTCCGCCGAATCGACATAGTAGATTTCGTAATAGACATTGGCGCCTTTTGATTTGTATTCATCAAAGAATAGTTTTGGCAAGTCGCCTTCCGTTGCTTGGAAACGGATGTCTTTCAAATACGGTCTGCCTAATGAGTAGACGACTTTGACAGTTGGCAAAGTATCGCTTTCGCTGTACTCTTTGCCCGCTTCCTCCGACTGACTCAAGAAACTACCATACGCCACTTGATCGGAATAGACCGTGCTGACTTGCAGCGGGATTTTTGATTCTAGTCCTTGGGCTTCTTCGATCGTGTATTGTGAAAAATCTGGAACGGTCAAAGCTTGGCCTTTTGAGACCTTCACCACAAATTCTTCTTTTTTCGCAAGTTTGCTGCCTTTGACTGGTTCTTGTGAAACGACCAGATCCAGGGCGACACTGTCAGAAAAGACGGTTTCTTCTTTGTATTTCAAGTCATTCTTTTTCGCCCATTCAGAAGCTTCACTTTTGGCTTTGCCTGTAAAATCAGGTACTTCAATATTTTTTTCAAAGACTTCTTTGCCCTTTGAATAGTAGACACTCAAACGGTCTTTGCGTTTGTATTCGGCTAAATCAAGCTCTTTGTTGGCCGCCTCTTGTTTGATAAAAGCTTCTGCTGCTACATTGTCGTCAAATTGTTCGATCAAAGAGAGGTTTTCGGCTTTATTGCTAGCGATCCAATCTTTTGCTTCGGTCACTTGCATCGCTGAAAAATCCGGTAGCTCTAAGCGTTCTTCAGGATCAGGCCCGAGACTCGCCGTCAGTGTCAGTGTGGCACCCTTCTTGATTTTTTTCTCAGGGTCGACACTTTGGTCGATTACTTGGTTGACGTCTTTGTCAAAGTCATATTCTTGCTCCACTTTGATAGCGACGCCTTCTTCCATGCCCCACGTCCGCGCTTCTGACAGATCTTGGGCAGTGAAATCCGGCACCTTCACATGGGTCATCTGATAATAGACGATCCCGATCACGGCAACCGCCAAGGCGGTCAGTAAAGCAATCAGCAAGATTTTTTTCTGCTGACGCTTTTTGTAGGTCGGATCAAATTCCGTTTCTTCTTTACCAAAACGGCTGACTGGTTCCTTTGATGCTACCTTCTCAGTCCCAGAACTCGCCGCTTTTGCTTCAGTCGTCTGTGTTTGTTGACGGGCTGCCGAGCGACTCATCGGCTCACTAGCTGTCGGCTCTTCTGATTGGTGAACCGTCGTTGGCTCCGCTGGTTTGCTCGCTTGCTCCGCGCCTCTTGCATTTTGATCTCCGACAGGTTCGCTAGTTTTTTTCTCGCTATTGCCAGCGGATTTCTTTTTGCCATCATAGTTGTCCGGGCTAAAATTTGATAAAAAATCACTCATGTTTACTCAACACACCTTTACGTAAATACAAGACTTCATCCGCTTGTTGAGCGATCTCGTTAGCGTGGGTCACGACGATCACACATTTGTTGTGGACGTGTGCCAGCTCCTTAAAGATATCGATGATCTCTTGTTCCATTTCTTCATCCAAATTCCCCGTTGGTTCGTCCGCTAAAATGATATCGACATTGGTGGCTAACGCCCGGGCGATCGCTACCCGCTGTTGTTCTCCACCAGATAATTGATTGACGAGCCGATCGGCTTTTTCTTTGGTGATGCCTATATAATCCAGTAAATTGTATGCCACTTCTCGCTGATTGTCTGGCAGCTGATTTTTCGTGATCGCCATCGGCACTAAGACATTTTCAACTGCACTTAAATAGGGAATCAGATTATAGCTTTGGAAAATGATACTGATGTCGTCGCGGCGATAATTTTCATGCCCAATTTTTTCGATATCGGTGCCTTCATAAAGTACTTGACCGCTTTTCGGACTATCCAACGCACTGATCAAGGATAAAAACGTCGTTTTTCCCGAACCAGATTGCCCTAAGATGGCATAGAAAGTCCCTTTTTCAAAAGAAACAGAGGTCTCTTTCAGTATATAGCGGCGCTGATCGCCGTCTTGGTAATAGTAATCGACTGCTTTGGTTTCTAATAAAGTCATCGTTGGTTCCTCCTACATCATGATTTTCTTTGGATTCAAGCGTAAAATATACAACAGCGGTAAAATAGCTGAGAACAAGACGGTTCCTAAACCTAACAGCAGATACGTAATGATGTAGCCTGCTGAGAAGGACACTTGATAGGCATTCTTGATATCCATGTAATCAATATCAGCTGCCATCAAACCGCCAGAATAAACACCGCCCATATCATTTTGATTGCTCATCCAATCGTTTTGCATCAAGGTATTTGAAACGGCACCACCTAATAAGTTCCCGGTCACTAAGGACAATAGCAGTGCGGCTAAACTAACCAGCAAGACTTCAATCACGATCTGTCCAATGACTTTCCCACGGCTTTCCCCTAAGGAGAGATAGATGCCCAATTCTTGTTTCCGATCTCGTAAGAAAAGCAAGACCACTAAGGAAATAATAAAGATGGTTGCGATCGACGCAATGATCACGATGTAATTTGCGATCACCCCTAACCGAGTAAAGCCACCGGCGATCTGCTCGTATTGATCCGTATTAGCAATGATACGATAATATTGGGGCAATAACGCACCGGCTTCTTGTTTAAAGGCTTCGACGTCATCCGTTGAATTTAGGACAAAGATCGGTTGATAATAGGCGTCTGACTCTTCTTCGATCACTTCTTGACCCCAAAGTTTTTCAGACTGCAATTTGTTAAAATCTTGCACTAAATTATTGCTAGCATAAAAGGTATTGATTTGTTCCATCACTTGCCATACCTGATCACTATTTTGTGAATCACTTTGATCTGATGAACTACTTTGATTGCTTTGATCCTTTTTAATTACAGAAAAGATCCCTGCAATGGTCACGGGATAATCAAAGGTCGCGACACGATTGCCACTCTCAGCCGTTTCGTCCGTCGCATCCTCACTATCATCACTTACTCCCTCGCTTGAACCACCTTCCATCATGACTTCTGCCCGTGTATCCCATACCAATTGATCACCGACACTCAGGTTATTCAATTCTGCGATCTCTTTACTGATCAATACCGCGTTCGTCAATTCACTGACATCTTTTTCTGTCAATCCCTCGCCTTCCTCCAAGCGAATCAAGCCTTCTTGCATGTCTAATGGCTCAACCAAATTTCCGCCCTTCAAAGAGAAGTAGTTGCCACCCATGCCGACCGATCCATCCTCCGGCGTATAGGCTTTCAATTTTGTTGTTTCTAACCAAGCTTGATTTTGGTAATCAAAATATTTCACATAGCTTAATTGACCGATTTGCTCATAAAGATCCAGCGCTGGTGGTTTCGGATAAAAATCTTCTTGTGACTGCTCTTCCTCCGAAGCATCCGCATGGTCTTTTTCAAAACCTTCCCAATCCATTTCCACCGTAGCTACGTTCCCCATTTTGCGTTTCGTCTCTCGCTCCACGTTGGCAGTGGATTGTTGAATTGCTACAGCACCAGCGATCACATTGCCTAAAATAAATAGAACTAAAAATAAAATAAATGATTTCCCTTTTCTTCTGGTGATACTCTTTATTGCACGCTGCCAAAAGTTCATTGTTATTTCCTCCAGTGACATTATTTTTTAACAATTATTCCATACTTCTCCCTCAAGAACAATCGCAATAAAGGATCGTTTTTCGAATTTAAAATATTAAAAAACGGGTGAAAAAGATATTTCCATTTAATAACCCTTATAAAAGAACAAGAAAAAGATGTTAAATAACAAATAAAAGAATGGAATTTTTGCTAACAGTTTTGTAAGATTTCCCGATTTCAACTTAGATTTCACTTGGATTCCATCAAAAATGCTTAGCGCTTTCGAGAGTATAAAAAAAACGAAGGAATTCTCCGACTCTTTTCCAGCGAGAAAATCCTTCGTTTTGTATTCCCTATTTTTCTTTCGTATCGATCACGATCGTCACCGGGCCATCATTGACCAAGGCGACTTGCATATCTGCGCCAAATTTTCCAGTAGCAACAGTCATGCCTTCGGCTTGTAAACCTTCATTAAAGGCTTCGTAAAGCGGGGTCGCAATACTTGGCGGTGCCGCTTGAATGAAACTAGGGCGATTGCCTTTCTTGGTCTCCCCATAAAGGGTGAACTGTGAAATACTCAAGACCGCGCCGTTTATGCTTTCCAGTGACCGATTCATTTTGCCCTCTTCGTCTTCAAAAACCCGCAGATTTTTGATTTTTCTTACGAGATAAGCCACATCGTCGCCTGTATCCTCATGGGTGATCCCCAACAAAACCATGAACCCTTGTTGGATCGCACCGACGATATTGTCCTCAATCGACACGCTTGCTTGACTGACTCGCTGGATCACTGCCCGCATTCTTTCTCACCCCTTCGTACGTCTGACGCTGTAAACATCTGGAATCTGCTTGATTTTATCAACGATCGATTTCAAATGAGTCAAATTCTGAATCGCCACCGTGATACGGATCGTTGCCATTTTGTCTTTATTGGTTTTGGCTTCGACACTCACTAAGCGTTTCGTGACGCTATTGACCGTCTGCAAGACATCGTTGAGCAACCCAGACCGATCATAGCCGTAGATCTCAAGATCGGCATCGTATTCTTTGTTGATGTCGGTGGCATCTTCCCACTCAACATCGATCAAACGGTTCGCTGCCTCTTTGTTTTGAACATTGGGGCAATCGCTGCGGTGGATCGAGATTCCCCGCCCTTTAGTAATATAGCCGACGATCGAATCCCCAGGAACCGGATTGCAGCAGCGGGAGATGCGGATCAACAAGTTATCGACCCCTTCAATGACAATGCCGCCTTCGTGACGAACCTTCATTTTTTCTGGTTCTTTTTTCGCCGGTTGATTGATCATCTCTTGGACTTGCTGCTTTTGCTTCTCGATTTGTTTCTCGCGCCGTTCTTCTTCGGTCAAACGGTTGGCTAAGGTCGTGGGACTGACTTCCCCATAGCCGACAGAGGCAAACAGGTCATCTTCTGTTTGATAATTGAATCGTTCGCAAGCTTCCGCCATTTTGCTTTTCGTCAAGAATTCTTTTGGCACAAAGCCCATATCTTGTAAGGTACGAACCACTGCCTCATGTCCTTTGATGATATTCTCATCACGATCTTGGGCTTTAAAAAATCGTTTGATTTTGTTCTTCGCTTTGCTGGTAGCCACTAGTTTGACCCAGTCGCGGCTTGGCCCAAAGGAATTCGGTGATGTCAGAATCTCAATAATGTCGCCATTTTTCAGCTTATAGTCTAATTGGACCATTTTGCCGTTGACCTTGGCACCAGTAGTTTTGTTGCCGATGTCGGTATGGATGCTATAGGCAAAATCCAGTGGACTGGAGCCTTGAGGCAACTCCGTCACATCACCTTTTGGCGTAAATACATAGACTTTGTCGCTGAAAATATCGCCTTTGACACCTTCCATAAATTCAGAAGCATCATAGCTTTCATCTTGCAGTTCCAAGATTTCACGGAACCAGCCAACTTGTTGGGTCATCTTGTCGGCTCGGACTTTTTCGGTCTTGCCTTCTTTATAGGCCCAGTGCGCAGCAACCCCAAATTCAGCGATCTCATGCATTTCATGGGTCCGAATTTGGATCTCGACAGGATTGCCTTTGGGACCAATGACCGTCGTATGCAGCGATTGGTACATGTTGGCTTTTGGCATAGCGATATAGTCCTTGAACCGCCCAGGCATTGGTTTCCATTTTGTATGGATCGTTCCCAAAACCGCGTAACAATCTTTGATGGAGTCAACGATCACTCGGATCGCCAACAAATCATAAATTTCATTGAACTGTTTCTTTTGGTCTTTCATTTTGCGATAGATCGAGTAAATATGCTTTGGTCGACCATAGATCTCAGCATAGATATCTAGTTCCTCCGTAGCGATCCGAATCTCTTCCACGGTTTCGGAAACGTAGGATTCCCGTTCTTCTCGTTTGGTCTGCATCAAATGCACGATTCGGTAATATTGCTGTGGATTCAAGTAACGCAAAGAAATATCTTCTAGTTCCCATTTGATTCGGCTGATCCCTAAACGATGAGCCAATGGGGCATAGATTTCCATCGTTTCTTGGGCGATGCGGCGTTGTTTGTCTTCCCGCAGATGTTTCAACGTACGCATATTATGTAAACGGTCAGCCAGTTTGACCATGATGACCCGTAAATCTTGCGCCATGGCGATCAACATTTTCCGATGATTTTCTGCTAATTGTTCTTCATGAGATTTGTACTTGATCTTACCCAGCTTGGTCACGCCATCCACTAGCATCGCTACATCGGCACCGAATTCTTCTTTCAGATCGGCTAACGTCACATCGGTATCTTCGACGACATCATGCAAAAAACCAGTTGCAACGGTATGAGGGTCCATCTGCAATTCTGCCAAGATCCCCGCAACTTGGATTGGATGAATAATGTAAGGCTCGCCGGATTTACGGAATTGTTCTTTATGGGCTTCTGTCGCGTAATCTAATGCTTTTTGGACAAAGGCAACATGTTCTTCACTCATATAATGAGCGACCAATTTGATGACATTGGGCCCGGTCAATATAACTTCTTTTGCCATTCATTCCGCCTCCTGCTTTTCTTTTTTGTGCTATCAAAAAGGCAGACAGAAGTCGCTGTTAACGTTTCGTCACGCACCCAAAGCCTTGCGGACAAACGTTCTAAGCATGGGACTCCTGTCTAACCTGCAGTTCTTATTTAGTAGTATTATTATACAAATTTTTCAGCTATTTTTCAATCGCTGTTGTTCAAAGCACATCGGGTGCCGGCTTGTCCTTAAGCAATTCTTCAAAAACATGATACGAGAGCCCGATTTTCTCGGCGCCGGCAGCCTGTAGTGATTGCATAGCTTGTTCATCTATTGTGTCAGGATTGATCTGGATCGACAGTTGACTGCCACCATCTAAGGAAAACAAGCTCACGTCGTGCAATGCTTCTGCTAGTGGTTGTTTTTGTCCTAACACGATCTTTGGCCATGCTTCTTCTTTCAAGCGTTGTGCCACTTGGATCTTCGTCAATTCATTCATGATCTCGGTTTGCACAGCTAAGCGGATCTCCCCTCCTGTCAAGGTCAAGGAGCGAATCGTTTCGGTCAATTCCGCAAAGCCACGATCATTTTCCATGAAGGAAGAAGCCGGTAGCCAGACTTCCAAAAAATCGGCACCTTCCATAAACGCCCGACCGATTTCAAACGCTACCTTTGCCAGTGTTCCTTGGGCAAGGGGGTAATCGATCACTGCGCCGATTTGTAAGGAAGAGCCTTGTGCCAAGATTTTCGCCCGCCGAATGGCACTAGGCAAAACGACGACTTCCTTTAAAGCCGTTTTATATTGATTGATAAAATCCTTCAAGACCCAGTCGGTCATATCGGCCGTCAACAAACGGACACTGATTGCTTCTTGGTTCTTATTCATCAACTCACATCCTCTTTAATTCCGTTAGCACACTGACAGCACTTAAAAAATAAAACGGTGCTGTTTCTGTTCGTAAAATCCGAGGGCCTAACCCGCATAATTTAGCGTTGTTTTCCTGGGCTCCTTCGATTTCGGAGGGGGTCAGACCGCCTTCTGGGCCAAAGATCGCTAAAACTTTGCTACCAACGGGCAATTCGGTGATCACTTGCAGCAGCATCGCTACTTCTCCTTGCTTGGCTGATTCTTCATAAGCCACTAGGACCGCATCGTACTGACTGAGGCTTTGCCAAAATGCTTTGGCGTTATCCAGTAGTGTGATGGCTGGTGCGATCTGCCGTTGGGATTGCTCCGCCGCTTCTTGGGCGATTTTTTGCAGCCGCTGCTGCTTTTTCTGTAACTTCTTTTGATCCCATTTCACGACCGAAGTTTGCGCAGGAAAACCGATAAATGCTGCCGCCCCAAGTTCCGTGCCTTTTTGAACGATCAAGTCCAGCTTGTCGCCTTTCGGGTAGCCGCTAGCGATCGTGACCTGCAGCGGCAATTCCTTGTCCTGCTGTTCTTTTTCGACTTCCTCTAAGTAAACCGTTTCTTCATCGGCCTCTTTGATCTTGGCGATGATCGCCAAATGATCCTCAAAAACTAAACCGACTTTCGTGCCGGGAGTCATGCGCATCACTCGGATCATATGGTGGAAGGGTTCTCCCGAAACGGCAAACACCGCTTTTGCTTCATAAGGCTCCTGTAAAAAATATCGCTGCATCTTACTCTACCTCTGGTTTTTTAAAGGCGATCGCATACCAGTCTTTTTGATTGAACAATTGATCGATCTCAAAGCCTTGTGCGATCATGGCATCGATCACTAATTGTTTTTTCGTCTCAATGATCCCAGAAACGATCAAGGTGCCCTCTTGCTTCAATAAACGCCATGCATCAGGGATCATCAATAAAATGATATCCGCTAAAATATTGGCAACGATAAGATCAGCAGGGACCGTCACCCCTTGCAAAAGGTCATTGGCTTGCACGGTCACATCGTGAGCAATGGGGTTCATCGCCATATTTTCTTGGGCGGACCTCACAGCGACTTCATCTAGATCATAAGCAAACACGTCTTTGGCACCTAAATATTTGCTGGCGATACTTAACACCCCTGAGCCCGTCCCGACATCTAAGACGGTTTCACCGCCCCGCAAGTAGACTTCTAGGGCTTGTAATGTCAAGCGTGTCGTAGGATGCGTGCCGGTCCCAAAGGCCATTCCCGGATCAAGGGTGATGATCTTTTCATCTTCTTGCAGCGGTTGATAGTTTTCCCAGCTCGGCACGATCGTCAGATAGCGGGAGATACGGACTGGATGGTAATATTTTTTCCAGGCCGTTGCCCATGCTTCTTCCACGACCTCGCTCGTTGTGATGGTGTTTTTGCCGATTGCCAAACCATACTCCGGCAGACGGTCGATGGCTGCTTTGATCGTCGGCAGCACTTCTGGCAAAAAAATCGTCTCTGGGAAATAGGCACTGACTTGCGCACCTTCTTCTAAGGTCGTATAGGTTTCTTTATCCAAAATTTCGCCATACGCATCGCTTTTAAAATTTTCGACATCTAAAACGTCCTCGATCGCTACCCCACTTGCTCCGTGTTCCATTAAAATATTGGCGACTGCTTCCACTGCTTCGCTAGCTGTCGCTACGGTTACTTCATTCCATTTCATGTTCGTTCTCCTTAGTAACTAGGGTACGGGATCATGGTTTCCCCAGCCCCGGCTTGATAGTTCGTCATTTTCTCCACAAATGCTTCTTCGTTGAATCGCAATTCAAAGATCGCTTCTTCACTGTCATCGTTCAAGAAATCAAGCAGATCGCTTTGGCCTTCTTCTAAAATTTCTTGAATGTAATCAACCAATCCGTCTAACAACGCTTTTTGGATCCCTTTTTTTCCTGCATAAGGAATCGTCGCTAAATAATCTTCTTCATCAAACGTTGATTTTTGTGGATCATACAACAAAATCCCATCTTCAAATTCAATGATCGCTTCCTCTGATGCCACACCTTGCGCATCGTCGATTTGGACTTGTTGAGGATTTTCGGCAAACAAGCGCAACACCAATTCGATGGTATGATTTTTGGCATCCCAATCGATCGCCACATCATAATCGGAGATTTTTTTCGTTAATCGCTGATCTAAGTAAGTCAATATCGTTTCTTTCGCCATCACTATTCCTTCTTTCTAGCCAGCCATGATCTTGCTGAACAGCGGCTTTTCGTATATTTGTTAAATAAGGATTACCAGCTACCGCAAATCGAAGCGGCATCTGAGTCCACTCCCCTTTGTTCGGGATACCAATTCGAGGCAATGCCAAAATTTCTTTTGGGGTACGTCGGCGCTCAGGAACCAAATGCAGCGGACTCGTAAAAACCGATTCTCCGTAAAGCTCAGCTGGGATCTGTAGTGCCTGTACTAGTTTCCCGGGGCCATTGGCTACATCCGGTCCCGTTTTTTGTCGCTGTTGTTCCATCAAGTCAATCCCATCCACCGGTTCTAGCCCGCGAATCATGATTCCTTGTGGGATGCCTTTTGGTTGCGTAATAAAGTTGACAATTCGATGCGTATGCATCGTATATAAATAAATCGTGCCGGGTTCCTGATACATCGCCCGAACCCTTGGTGTGTTTCGCATGCCCACACTATGAGCCGCCAGATCATCGGGACCTAGATACGCTTCACAATCCACGATATACCCACCTAATGTTCCTTCTGGGATCTCATGTTCCAAATACATTCCTAATAAGGCACGTGCGATGGTCGTTGTCGGCTGTGTCGCAAATAGTGCCATTAATTCATCCATTCTCATCACCCTCTTTATTCTACACAATTCTCGGTCAACTTACTATCTTTGACTACAGAGTTGCGGTGATCTCAACGATTTCTTTTCAACGAACCTGTTTTTTGCTGACTGAGTGGAAAATACGCGCCCTTTTGTTTTCGTAAGGACGCAAATCAGCTTGTTTATGAGAATGTACGTTCTTATGTTATACTTACAGGAAAAGGAGAGGATCGTTTTATGCAGCAGCCACTTGCTTATCGAATGCGGCCACGGAACTTAGATGAAGTCGTCGGACAGCAGCATTTGGTTGGCCCGGGGAAAATCATTCGCCGAATGGTCGAAGCCAAAATGCTTTCTTCGATGATCCTATACGGACCGCCGGGAACCGGAAAAACCAGCATTGCCAGTGCGATTGCCGGCTCGACACGCTATGCGTTTCGCATGCTGAACGCCGCCACAGATACAAAAAAAGACCTGCAAATCGTGGCAGAGGAAGCCAAAATGAGCGGTACTGTCATTTTATTGCTTGATGAAGTCCATCGACTAGACAAGACAAAACAAGACTTTTTACTGCCCCATTTAGAAAGCGGCAAGATTATTATGATCGGTGCCACGACGGAAAATCCCTACATTACGATCAATCCAGCGATTCGCAGTCGGACACAGATTTTTGAAGTCAAACCGCTCCAAGAAGAAGATATTTTGACCGCCATTGATCAAGCTTTAGCAGATGAAACTCGCGGACTTGGATCAGAAACCATCGTATTGACCGATGATGCCCGCTTGCATCTCTCGCGAGCGACCAACGGTGATTTACGAAGCGCCCTCAATGGCTTAGAACTCGCTGCCCGTTCCACACCAAAAGGACCAGACGGCATTATTCATTTGACCTTAGCGATCATCGAAGAGTGCGTACAGCGCAAAGCATTGACCCATGATAAAGATGGGGATGCGCACTATGATGTGATCTCTGCTTTTCAAAAATCGATTCGCGGCAGCGATGTGGATGGTGCGCTGCATTACTTAGGTCGTTTAGTAGAGGCAGGCGATTTGGCGATCATTTGTCGGCGCTTGATGGTCATCGGTTATGAAGACATCGGTTTAGCTAACCCAGCAGCCGCTGCTCGAACCGTCAATGCTGTGTTAGCCGCTGAACGTTTGGGCTTGCCGGAAGCTCGGATCCCTTTGGCCGATACGGTGGTCGATCTATGTTTGTCACCAAAATCCAACTCGGCCTACATGGCATTGGATGCAGCGATCGCAGATATTCGTAGCGGTAAAGCTGGAGATGTCCCGGATCATTTACGAGACAGTCATTACAAAGGCGCCGAAAGTTTGAATCGAGGAGTTGGCTATCAATACCCACATAATTTTGATGATGCATGGGTCGATCAGCAATATTTACCTGATAAGCTAAAAGGTACCCACTATTATCAACCGAAAGCCACCGGTAAATATGAGCAAGCGTTGGGCCAACGGTACCAACAATTGCAGCAACGAAAGAAAAAAAACTAGGTGCTTAGAAAAAATAGTGACTTTTTGGCATCGTTTTCAAACAACTTTATTGCACCTTCGTCATTCCTATGCTACTATAAGGGTGGGAATTCTGTGATGTACGAGTTGTCCCTTTTGTGTGTTGACCGAACATTTTTATTGATATCTTGGGA
>Ga0153985_1000133_pt1 | contig 23412 bp, 23 predicted proteins | sample TSGA069MetaG_FD_104715 | JGI IMG/M metagenome (GOLD analysis project Ga0153985, IMG submission 104715) | Attine ant fungus gardens microbial communities from Georgia, USA - TSGA069 MetaG | ecosystem: Host-associated > Fungi > Mycelium > Unclassified | place: USA: Georgia, Alexander Wildlife...
GTAGCCACTTATTAGTATATCGAAAGGAGTTTTTAACGCTAAAGCTTTTTCGTCCACGCGTAGAAACGCGCGGTTTTTTTGTTTCACTCGCTACCGCGAGCGAAACTGACTGAAGTCGTTAATGAAGGAAAGTTCTAAAGGGTTCGTTTCCCTCTTTAGAACTTTCTTTATGTTATGATAAGAAAAGATTCCCGAACTAGACATCTAAAAATAAGTGAGGTGTGTACTTTGAAACTGAAGGATTTTGCAAAAAATAGTTTACTGCGGCCTTGGGATGGTATCATCGTTGTAATCCTTGTCCTCCTTTCCTTTGCCCCTGTCGTGGTCTTCAGTCTCAATCGTACGACAAGTCCTACCCAAGAAGCTGTTCTTTCGGTCGATGGAAAAGAGATCAAGACCTTTGATCTTTCGGATAAATCGCAAGCCTATACCTATCGCTACGAAGACAAAGATGGCGACTATAATCTAATTGAAGTTAAAGGGAATCGGATTCGGATCAAAGAAGCTGATTGCGGCGATCAGATCTGCGTACGCCGCGGTTGGATTGATCAATCTGGCGAAACGATTGTTTGTTTGCCCCATAAATTATTAATCGAAATCAAATCCTCAGACGGAGGGGAACCTGGCAGCGTCATTTACTAACTGCCTTTACTATGAATAAAACACAAAAATTGATCTACATAGCACTCCTAGTCGCTCAAGGTGTGATCTTGGGCCTAATCGAGAATATGTTCCCGTCCCCTTTCGCCTTTGCGCCGGGGGCAAAACTCGGGCTTGCTAATTTAATAACGATTGTTGCGATTTTTACCATGCCCAAGCGAGACAGTTTCCGTTTAATCTGGATGCGTCTGATCTTAACGACTCTTTTAGGCGGGACCGTCTCAACATTTTTATATAGTATGAGCGGCTCATTATTGAGCTATTTTGGTATGCTTTTAGTCAAAAGCCTTGGACCTAAACGTGTCAGCATCATCGGAATCAGTGCCGCTGGCGGCTTTCTTCATAATGTCGGGCAATTGCTGGTTGCTAGTTGGATCGCGCAGTCATGGACCGTTATGCTCTATTTACCAGTCATGTCCCTTTTAGGAATTCTTGCAGGGATTGTTATTGGGATTGCTGGAAATTATCTGCTAGTCCATGTTCGAGCGTTGCAAAAATTCCAATTAGACTATGAAATGACTAAAAAATCGAAGAATGGATCAGGAGGCTCTTAAAAATGAAACTTCATCCAATGTGGCAAGAATATCCTGATCTTGCGGATCAGTTGACGACGACTCTTGAACTGATGGAGGATGTCGTCAAACTCAAGAATAAAAAAGTGGAATCAGCCGTACTAGATATGATTCACGCAGGCGGCAAACTCTTGCGTCCTGCCTATCAACTCTTGTTCGCGCAATTTGGACCAGACCAAGATGAAAAAAAAGCTACTTCATTAGCGGCTTCTATCGAGATGCTTCACACGGCGACTTTAATCCACGACGATATCGTTGATGAATCAGAGTTGCGGCGCGGACTGCCGACGATTCGTTCTGCTTTTGGGAATGATACCGCCGTTTATGCCGGCGACTATTTATTCATTTGCTGTTTCAAACTATTGTCTGATTACTCTACCTCGCTGAGAAGCCTGCAATTGAATTCTCGTAGTATGGCAAAAATACTGGATGGCGAATTAGGTCAAATGGATGACCGTTACAAACTTGAGCAAACAGTCGAAGAATATTTAGATAATATTTCAGGCAAAACGGCAGAACTTTTTGCCTTAAGTTGTTCTGTTGGGGCTTTTGAAAGCGGCAATAGTGAACGCTTCGCGAAAAAAGCAGGTACAATTGGATTGAACATCGGCATCGCTTTTCAAATCATGGACGATTTGTTAGATTATCAAGCGGATGCCGTGACTTTAGGTAAGCCGGTTTTAGAAGATGTGCGTCAAGGTGTTTACTCACTGCCTTTGATTTATGCGCTCAATCAGAATAATGAGCAATTACGGCCTTATTTAGACAAGAAAAAGGAAATGACCGTCGAGGATACCATGCAGGTGCAGCAATTGGTTCATCAATTAGGCGGTGTGACTTACACGCAGCAGCTCGCTGCGGAATATACTGAACAAGCCTTAAAGGATATTCGAAAATTACCAGAAAATTACTTCAATACAAAGAGAACGCTTGAACGTTTAACAAGCCAAATCTTAACACGAAAAAACTGATAAAAAATCCGACCAACATCCTGTTGATCGGATTTTTGTTTTATTATTCAACTAAGCCAAAGCTCATACCAATCACTAATATGACCAGTACGATAACTGTGATAACGACATACAGGTAGTCTTTTTCTTTTGCAAAAGCAAAAATTGATACAACTACACGTAGAACAGGCGTTAAGATTAAACAAAAAAGACCTAGCATTATAAATGCCTCTCCGTTTAATTGAAGCAAGCCTTCAACAATCAACGATAAACTATTCGGAACTTGCGGACTGCTTGGTACAAAGAATAATAAGACCATACCCATCAAAATGATTGCAGCCGAAACAATCACGCCAATTCGTAAAATATAACCGATGGAACGTTCGATTTTCAACATCTCTTCTTTATTTTCCATTAGATGATCACCCCGAATCCGCGAAGAACCATCTGAAGTCCCATAAATAATAAAATCGGAATAAAAATCATTCGAATCACAACTGGTTTTAAACGTGTCATGATTCGAGAACCAATTGTTGCGCCAACTAAAACACCTAATGCCAATGGTGCCGCAATTTGCGGTAAGATCGCTCCGCTGAAAAAGTAAACCATCGCAGAAGCAGCCGCAGTCACCCCCATCATCAAATTACTGGTAGCACTTGAAGGCTTCAAAGGCATTTTCATGATGGTATCCATCGCTGTTACTTTGAAAACACCGCTGCCGATCCCTAATAGTCCCGAAGCAATTCCGGCTCCAAACATCATAGTGAAACCGCCTGGTACTTTTTCAACATGATAATCGATTTGTTTTTCTAGCACTTTATCATAATACGAGTCGTTCAATTTCAGTTTTTCAGCTAACGAATCACCTGTTGATTCGTGAATCATTTTATCCGTTTTTCCCCGCAGCTTTTGAATCATATTAAGGACTGAAAATAATAAAAAGCCGCCAAACAAAATGAACAAAAAGCCTGTAGGTACGACGCCCGAAAGCAAAGCACCTACAATTGCTCCGATCGTTGTCGCGATCTCCAAAAACATCGCAACTCGCAAATTCAACATATCATCTTTCAAGTATGCAATCGTTGCCCCCGAACTCGTCGCAATTACACAAACAATACTGGCAGCGATCGCATATTTGATATCCAATCCCATCACCAACGTCAAAAAAGGCGTTAAAATAATTCCACCGCCAATCCCTAAGATCGACCCTAATATTCCAGCCAGTACACCGACCATAAGTAATAATCCTATTTGACTAAGCATAAACTCCCGCCTTTCTGCTGCTATTATAGCGCAACTTTATTTCAAAACAGAAAATTTAGCAGAGTTATTAGATAATTCAATGAGTCCTTTTAGAAAAAACGAATCGTTTTGATTCTCTACTCCCATACAACTCAGCTTTTTTTAGCCTATAGGTCTAATTGTTTGTGCAATAATTCTTTCACTCGGTCCACTTCCTCTTGCGGAATCTTTTGATAAGAGATTCCCTCTTCACCAGTGAATCCATCACCAGTAAAGCCTTCTCCCTGAACTTGCTGGCTGTCGATCTTAGTTAGACAAGAATGATAGCCTGTCAAAATTTTCTGCATTTGATCGAAAGTCAGATCGGTCTTGCCATTTTCTCCGATCCCATCCAAGATTTTCTGATAACTAAAAATACTTTTCGTGGAGAGCATTTTAGCGATCAATAATTCCATTACTTCCCGCTGCCTGCCTTGACGACCATAATCTCCAGTTGGATCTTCATAGCGCATCCGAGAATATTGCAGGGCTTCCCAACCATTTAGATGTTGTTTTCCTTTTGGGTAATCGATCCCTTCCGCTGAAAAAGCAAAATCATTATCAACCGTTACACCGTCGACCGCATCCACCAATGTCTGCAATCCATCCATATTGACCGAGACGTAATGATGGATCGGAATATCTAAAAATTTTTCAACCGTATCCATAATCATTTCTGGACCGCCGATTGAGTGGGCGTGATTGATCTTATCTTCATAGTCGGCGCCAACGATTTCTACAAAAGAATCCCTAGGAATACTGACTAATGTCGTTTCCTTTGTTTGATTGTTCAAAGTTGCCACCATGATTGTGTTGGCACGAAAATCAGTTTTTCTTTCAGCATTATTGGCAATCCCTAAAATCAGGATGCTCATCGGTTCTGTTGCCTCCGGTGATTTCACCTTTCCCTGTCGCTCAACGGGAGAATACATTGAATTCGCCATTTTTTGCGAACTGTGATAAAACTTCAGCGCAAATACGCTTATTCCTGAAACAAGTACGACTAAAATTGCAAGAATACCTAATAACACGCGCTGCCAGGTTAAAAAGTTCGCTTTCTTTTTAGGCTTCGGAGTCCTGTGCTGCAAGTATGGGAAAAATACCCCAGCAGTCCCAACTGTAATTCCTAGTCCAAGAAACAATCCCGCAACGACATCACTGAAGTAATGTACACCTAAATAAAGTCGTCCGCCAGCAATCGTAATCAGTAAAAAAAGCAAAATTAATTTGGTTATCACAGCCATCTTTTTCTCTCTAAAAAAATAAATCAGTACTACTGAACAAATAAATGTCATGATAAGCAATGAATGTCCACTAGGAAAACTGTAAGATGAACGTGAGATATATTGCCATTGATCCGGTCGTGATCGTTGGATAAGCTTCTTCAATAGATAACCTATGTCGCTGACACATAGTAGGTTCATCAGACACCAGACAGCTAACGCTTTATCATTTATTCGTAGTAAGAAGATAGTGATAGCGCTGAAAATCACGAGCATTGGACCGATGGTGGCAAATTGGGCGATCGCTCCTGCAAAAATTGTTAAGTAAGGAATATCAGGTAGCCGGTGTTGCATAAATATATTATCCAAATGGTTGATCCACTGTGCGTTCATTGCCACAGACATGGTAACTATGATTACTATAAGCAGTGTACTTACACTGCTTATAAAAAACTTCTTTCGCATAATTTCCCTCGATTCTATATTCACTCTTTTTTTAATGTTCCTTTATTTTTCTCTAAATCCCATCATAATTCCTAAGCCGATCCCTAATACGATTAAGGAGGTCCCTCCTTGGCTCAAAATCGGCAATGGAATTCCCGTAAGTGGCAGAATACCGATTGCAGCACCGATGTTTTCAAAAATTTGAAACAACAAACCAAAAACAAACGCTACTCCGATATATAGATTAGCCTTGTTATTTGTCTTTACGGCCGCAGACAGTATTTGATAGAACAAATAAAAATACAGAAAAATCACCAGTGTTCCGCCAATAAATCCAAAGCCTTCTCCAATCACTGTAAAGATCATATCCGATTCACGAACAGGAACATACACCGAGGTTTGTCCTGCTCCTCGACCAAATAAGCCGCCTGAACCGATAGCGTAAAGACTTTGAACTTGTTGATACGCAATGGAATCCCGATATTGAAAAGGATCGACCCATGCTCGCACGCGATCCAATTGATACGTTTTAAAATGCAGCCAATAAAGCAGCTTATTCCCCCACTCGCTGAATACTAAAACTAATAATGTTCCGCCTAGAGCTGCGCCTATTCCTGTGATCGTGGTAAGTATTTTCCAGTGGACACCAGAAATAACAAACAAGGCTCCTAAAATAGCGATAAAGACCAAACTCGTTCCAAAATCCCGCTGCATAAACATTAGTAAGAAAGTCGGCAAACTGTACAAGACGATTTTCCCTAAGTAGTTCAAATCGTTTTTCAAGCTCCGTTGCGGACAGTTCATTTCATTGATCAACGTTAAGCGAACCATAAAAAGAGTAAAACTCAGCTTCATCAACTCTGATGGTTGAAAAGAAAAGCCGCCAATCCGCAACCAGCGTTTCGTATTCGTCACCGCGTACATAGCCGGGTCATAGAACCAATACAAAAGAGCCATTACACCTAACGATAAAACATAAAATACAGGTGCATATTTTAATAAATGAGCCGTTTTTATTCTGCTGACTAGAATCACCGCCGCCAATGAAATCAGACAAAATAGAATCTGCTTGATCACTACGCTCTTTACATCAACACCATCTAGATCAGCCGCCAGCGATTGCACGCCAATACTAATCAAATAAAACAAGAAGATTGGTAAAAACAGAGAATAGTTAAATTCGTTGCTCAAACGTTTGATCATTTGTTCTGACCTCCGAAGAAAATTTTAGACAGATCCCCAAAGCTACAGAAAGAATCAGATAGCTTGTTCCCCCATAACTAATAAATGGTAGAGGTACTCCAGTCATAGGAATCAATCCTAAAATACTCGCGATATTGATACTTGTTTGAAGAAGTATCAATGTTCCAACACCAAAATAAATCAAGCTGACTTGTTGACTCGTTTCTCTAGCCGCTAATACAAATAACCGAAGAGCAATCAGAAAAAGCAGCGCCAGTACCAGCAATCCTACGATCATTCCTAATTCTTCGACCAAGATCGAATAAACAAAATCTGTTTCTGCAACTGGCAAGTAGCCTTTTTTTGTAATACTATTTCCTAATCCTCTGCCAAAGAAACCGCCATTATAAAGCGCGTAATAAGAATTACTCATTTGAAATCCTTTCCCATAGGGATCTAAAAAAGGATCTCTTACTAGGCGAATACGATCATACGTATGAGCGAATAACTCCGGCAAAAGATGATGGCTGCCTAAAAATAGGATGGCCCCTCCTACGAATATAATCCCTGCGATAAGCGACAAAAAAATGAATACCGAGTACTGATAGGGTAGTTCAGCAGTAGTTATGATCACTAAAGCAATTCCCCAGATAATAATTGCGCCTGTCACTTTTGGTTGAAGTAAAATCAACAATCCGCTGAGTAAAACAAGTCCACAAGGAACCATGAGTTCACGCCTCGTTCGTTTCACCCGGAAAAAATAGGCTAGGTAAAGAATCAACGCGACATTTGTTACTTCTGAAGGTTGAAATTGAACGCCGAACAAAGAGACCCATCTTTGAGCACCATTGATACTGACCCCGCTTATTTTTACCAACAGCAAACTAACTATTCCCACTGATAATAAAGATTTTGCTAGTAATCCTTTCGCCAAAACATCACTTTTCACGTGATATATGATCACGATAAGCAGCCAGCTCAGGCCCATAAAAATGGCTTGCTTGCTAAATAATGATAATGGATTCTCGCCTTCAGCCATTAATCGATAAGAACTAGCGCTGAAAACAATTAAAAGACCGATTAGGCTAACTCCCAAATAAGGTAGTAACAACAGCCAATCGATCTTTTTTCTTCTAATCATATATATATCTCCCTTCATCAAGTAATTGTTTGAGACGAGAGAGTCCACAATAAATAACCTAAAAAAGAGACACCAAACGTTAGTGAAAAAAACTAACAAGTCTGGTGTCTCACACAATCAATCTCATCGTCTGAGTTTTAGCACTAAACAACGTAAAGAATACTCTTAGCTATTTTATGAAAAGCCTTAATCCGACAATTCCTATTTTACACATTGGCGTCTTTCGACGTTTCTGCGCAATAGCCTATGTTTGTTTAGGAGCCTCACCTAACAAGTTTACTTATATTTACTTTCACAAAGAATACTACTTTTTCTGTCATTAAATAGCAAAACTTTCTTTAGAAAATCGATATTTCTTTAGATTTGCTTATAAAATCTTTTACTAAAAATTTACTAGGAATAACCCATTTTTTATGATAATTAAATCAAACGAAATAAATTGTTCAAAAAACAAAAGTTATTAAACAAAAGTTGATCATTCTATTTATAGAAAAAGTTTTATTATTTATCTATTACAAAACACTTATAAAGGAATTATAATTATGAAAAATAAATTACATATGTTAGTTGCAAGCTCTTTAATGTTAGGATCCGTGTTGACTCTCCCGCTCCAAGGCACAGCTGAAACAACAACAAATAGCAGTGAATCTGCTACTCCAGCTTTCTCTGAGCCACTCATGTCTACTAGTTCAACAAATAACGTAAGTTTATCTTCCTCAGAACCGGAGCCAGCTATTTCAAACAGCACTTCGAGTTCAACTGAAAACCCAGTTGCCCATTCACAAACTGAAACAAGTTCAACGTCGAGCATGCCTGAAGCACGTGCGATAGCCCTAGACACCTGGCTACCTGATCCTGTCTTGCAAGAAATCGTCGCCAAGGCAATCGGAAAAACAAAGGATACGTTGACTCAAGAGGATATTACCAAGTTAACTAGTCTCTATATCCAAAATTCAGACAATGCCATTGCTAGTTTAAAAGGTTTAGAACTGTCAACGAATCTTGAGTATTTCTATATGAATTCAAACAATCAAATTAGTGATTTTTCTGTATTGGCTGACTTGCCAAAATTAAAACAAGTATATTTGATGGGCTCGAATGTCACTGACCAAAATGTACCCAATTTCGGTACGGTAATCACCCGCCTAAACCTTTCCGGGAGTAACGTAACTAATGGGGTTTATGACAAAATCACTAAAATGACCAATTTGGAATCATTGACCTTCGAAACTAATATGAATATCACAACAATTGAACCCGTCACTGTTTTGACAAAATTGAATGAATTGCGTGTCCAATTTTGCGGTATTACAGATTTTAGCCCGATTAATCAAATGCCTGCATTAACACAACTTGCTGCTTTTGGCCAAAATACCGGACGGAATGATCCGGCCACTGACATCAATGCCAAAGAATTGAACTATGACGCAGATAAACAAACAATCTACATCCCATTTACGATTATGCCAAATCGAATGACCAACTACGATGGCTATGTTCCACCATTCACTACATCAAATAGTTCCAATCAGACCTATTTTGATTTTAACGGTGTACAACTAGACAGCAGCCGATTGGCAATAACAGATGAAGGCCTAACTGTTTCCGGAGTAACGCAGGAAGAATTTGATCAGCTGCAAACCTTTGAATACAACGCTCGCTTGAATAATCCGGCTGGAACGTACAATCAACCTGAGCGATTTTCTTTCTATGCCATTTCATCAGGAACCTATTTGCATCAATTCAATGTTCAACACACTACCGCTTCACCCGGGGTGACGATCAAATACATTGATGCGGATGGCGACAATATCCATGCTCCTCAAACAATCGAAGGAAACGTTGGGGATCAATACGATACAACAACAGCTGATTATCAGCTGACTATTCCCGGCTACAGTCTAGTTCAAACGAGTATGCCGGAAAATGCTACAGGCAGCTTAACCACCGACCTGCAAACCGTTACTTATGTCTACCAACGAAACACCGCGACGTTAAAGGCTCATGATTCTACGATTTATGTTGATGAAAATTGGAAGGCAGAAGATAATTTTGACGGTGGAATTGATCCTAAAGGAAACCCAATCACCTTTGGAGATGTCTCCGTTGAGGGTGATGTCGATAATACCAAAGTTGGTAAGTATGAGATCACGTATACTTACGATCGTGTTCCAAATAGGAGCTGGACAGGCGACCACGCTACAGCTAAAGCTACCGTTACCGTGATTGATCCTGAAAAAGAAGCTCAACCAGTAACTGTCAACTATGTAGATCCAACTGGTAAAAAAATCCATAAAGAAAAAATTGTAAAGGGCGAATTAGGGGCTGACTTTGATGTTTCCGGCAAAGAGTATCAACCAACAATCCAGGGCTATGTTTTAGATGAGAAACAATTGCCGAAAAATGCAAAAGGAAGTTTTAGCAATAACGCGCAGACCGTCACCTATGTTTATCAGCCAGAAACAAAACCGACTACAGATACAAGTGAGTCTAGTTCGTCTGACACAACCACACCGCCAGCAACGAGCACTGATTCCAGCAGCCAATCAACAACAGGGAAAATTTCTGATTCAAATGACAAAGTGACCCCTGCTGGATCATCGAACAATCACAGTCATCAAACTGTAACAACCAAAAATACAGGCACAAAATTACCAAAAACTGGTGAGAACCTCGCATCGAATTATCTTATTGCCGGCATCTGTACCCTAGTCCTCGCCACTGCCTTACTATTTTTTAGTCGAAAAAAAGCAAAATGATTATGAAAAAGCGTCCTAGCAGATTTAGCTAGGACGCTTTTTATAGACTTGCTTCCAACCATTCTTGATAAACACTCAATTGTTCGGGTGTCTAGAAAAAATGTTCCCCCGCTTCAAAAATCGTTACTGTACTTTGTGCAGTCTCAGAAAATTTCTCTGTCGTCGTTCTAGAAGTCATACTATCTTTTCCACCGTATAAAATTTTGGTAGGGATGGTCCATTTGATTGGATGTTCAACGACATAAGAATAATAATCCCACTCCAATGTTTTTATCGGCGTCTCAATCCTTTGTTCTCGTTTTAAATCCGCCGCAGTCACTTGCGACCACAACATCATATTATCGATCAATTCTTTCATATCGACGATTGGTGATAAGAAAAAGCTCTGATCAATCTTCTTCCCCTGACACACCAGCATGCCAAAATACGCACCCATGCTGCAACCAAATAACGAAATACAGGCTGCCTGCTTTTCTAACTCCAGCAAGATTTTATTCGCATCAGCTACAACGTTTTGCGGATTCAACGCGTACGTATCCTCTTTTCGTTCCCCATGCTCCGGCAAATCAAAACTCCAGACTTGATATCCTTTTTTTACTGCCTTTTCTGCTAAAAGCTGAATCACGGTATCCTCTTTGTGCGATTGATCGCCATGAAACGCTAGAATCACTTTTTTATTCGCTTCGCCCCAGCAAGTAACTGGGATTCCCTGAATCTTTCTTTGTTCTACTTTCATTTAGCCCTCCACTATCTGCAACCCTAAACCGGCTGCAATAATCATCGCTTGATAAGAATTGACCTTCAAGCCCTTCAACTGCTCCATTGAAAAAGCGATCTTGCCAAATTGATTACTCGTAAAATCTAATCCAGACAATTTGGTTCGCATCCAATTACTATTGTCCAACTCATTATTTGTCAAAAACAAATGCTTCCAAGTGACTTCGAAAAACTCACTATCCGTCATTTGGCAGTTCTCAAAAGCCACGTTTTTCAGATTTGTCGCACTAAATGAACCAAAGTTAATGAGACAATCTTTAAATTGGCAATCTCGCAAATAACTCTCCGCAAAATTACAACCTGTCAATTTACAATTTTCAAAGATAATCTGATGAAAACTGCCGCCGATCCATTCAAGATTAGAAAAATCACAATTCTTAAAGATTACATTACTGGCTTCAAAACGTATCAACTTCGTTCGCTGCAGCGTAACTTTTTCAAAAATCGATCGGCGCAATACTAAATTCTCGCAGGTTGAATAACTGTAATCGAAGTCAATCCCATGGACATCTTCTATGACCGTTTCGTCTTCTAAGTAAAAATCGTCAGTAAAATTTCTGGGTAAAATCGGTGGCGTTGGATAATTCTTATTCATTGCACTACTCCCGTTTATCATTTTTGTATTCTAAGTTTCCCATAACTGACGATATTTCTCTAGCCCAAAACCACTTTTCCTTCCAACAGATGTTCAAAAGAGCTTTTTATTTTGAAGAATGATAGAATTTAGCAATGAGGTGACCCTATGAACAATAAGATAAAAGAATGGCTCCCAGTAGTCCTAATCATCATACTAATTTTTCTTGCTAGAATGTTTGTTTTTTCTCCAGTAAAAGTTGAGGGTCATTCCATGGACCCAACGCTGCATGACAACCAACGCCTGATTACATCTAAAATATCAAATTTAGATAGGCAGGATATTATTACTACTAAAGAACCTGATAATCAGAATATTTACGTGGTGAAGCGCATCATCGGATTGCCTGGGGACCACGTTGAAATGAAAAACAATACGTTAATGATCAACGGAAAAAAATATGAGGAACCCTATCTCAATGCGTTCAAAGAAAAATTCACAAAGGACAAGCTTTTTGACGAATATTCATACAATACAGCATTCCAGGAGCAGGCGGCCAATGCCACTAGCTTTACCAATGACTTCAATGTAACTGTTCCTAAAAATCAATACTTCGTTATGGGCGATAACCGCTTGATCTCTAAAGACAGCCGTATTTTTGGCTTCGTTGACAAATCTTTGATCCAAGGAAAAGTTATCCTGCGTTTCTGGCCATTAAATGAAATCAAATTATTTTAAAAAAGTCATGGCGATTTTCGCCATGACTCTTTGATATCTTCTTATTTTCTTATATTTTCTATTTCGAAGGAGTTGCCAACCTAAATTACTACCTAGTGATTTTTTCGCTAAGAATTTTCTTCGGCCCAACTATTTCGATATGATGAATTTGTTCAATAGTTAGATGAACAGCTCCACGTTCTTCCTCATTCAAATAAATTTTATCCTCCCTTTGTCCGATAACTTTTCCAACTAAATCATCTAAATAATTCCCTTCATCATCCAGCGTTTCCAACTGGATAGCGATCCGCTTATTTTGCAAATACGCTTTCTGCAATATTGCTCCAATCTCCTCTAAAGTCATTGGCTCTTTTCCGTCATTGATATGATTTCGTTCTTTCGATTCTTTATTCAGCACAGCGGTATGATCGGATAGATAAAAACCGATCCATTTCATCATTCCACGATCTTGATACACTCGTTTCGCTTCCATAAAAAGCTGTTCTGCGCTTTCATCATCATAAATCATATTAATCCATTCCTTCCATTCCGCCAGCATGACCACCAACCAGTCCTGCTCGTTTAATTGCTGTTGCCCCTTCATTTAGTGAGTGTGCTCGGACGATCGAGGTAAACTTGTAGCGGCTGCGGATTTGGGCAATAACTTCATCAATCTTTTCTTCTTTAATTGTTTGATGTGGATCTTCAAAAAGACTTAACTGTAAACTTCCTGCTGGACGCAATGAAGAAACCGTAATCGAAATGTTCCGCACTTCGGATTTATCCCAATATTTTTCGAACAAGCTAAAAGCCACCTGGGTCAACTCTTTGGCTTGGTGCGTTGGCGGAATCTTCAGCTGATGATGGAACCCGCCCCGCTTTCCGCTGCCAAAATAAGCATACATAATTCCTAGATGCAGTGTTCCTCCTAAAACATCTGCCTTACGCAACCGTTGAGCGACCTGCTCGCAGATTTCAGCGATGACTGTTAGAATATCTCCCTTATGGGCATAATTCTTCGGCAAAACTTGTGAATTGCCAATTGATTTCTCCTTAGTAGGATATAAATCCTTTTGAGAGAGAACTGAACGATCGATTCCCCATGCGTGCATATAATGCTGCATGCCCATCACCCCAAAATGATTCTTCAAAATGAACGGATCAGTGTGAGCCAAGTCACCCATTGTCTCCATTCCCATCATCTGATAACGACGCTCCATCCGTCTGCCGATACCACAAAAATCACTCAATCGAAGCGGCCAAATTTTTTCTGGAACATCCTGATAATGCCACTGTGCGAAACGATCATCCTGATGTTTAGCATCAATATCCATCGCTATTTTCGCCAACAAAGGATTGTCCCCCATACCCAATGACGTATAAATACCAACCTTCTCAATAATTTCATTTTGAATCATTTTACCGACTTCTGCTGAACTATTATCGAATAGTTTCCAGCTATGAGTTAAGTCTCCAAACTGTTCATCAATACTATATGTATGAATATCCTCTTCCGCCATATATGAACGAAAGATCTCCTGAATGCGCATGTGATACTGAATGTACAAGGTCATTCTTGGCGGTACAATGTGCAGATCAGGATGATTAGGAATCTCAAAACCGCGACTAACATTACTAATACCTAAAATCTCTTTTGCCTTAGGACTCGCCGCTAAAACTAACCCTTCATTCTCACGATCACCGCTCATTACGACTAATAATGCTTCTAATGGATTTAAGTTAAGTTCAATACACTCAACGCTAGCATAAAAACTTTTAGAATCCATACAAAAGACATCTCTGACCGGCTCTCCTTCATAAATGTTCATTAAAACCACCTCCCCAAAAACAAACATATGTTCTCTTTTAGTTTAAGTTTATTCTGGCTTTTTGTCAATCATTTGCTTATAAAGAATTAATAACAACTATTTATTGAAAATACTCTTCCACTCTTTCTTTTTAACTAAATAGTTGGAGCTGACTCATATTTTTAAATTCTTCTTTATGATTATTAGCCTTTAAAATTATTAAAAGTATACTGATAACAAATAGAGGACCTGTGACAAAAGTCTTGTCACAGGTCCTTTTTCCGAACAAACGGTGTGTCAGAAGTAGCTTCTTCGGAAATAAGCCGAAATTTCACAAAAATTTAAGAAGCAATTTTCGGAAATCCCTTCTTATTTCTTGAAGCTGACCATTTCTGTCACAACCTCTTAAAAATATTATGATTCGAATGAATCTATTTTTATTGTTTCTCTTCAACCCACTTCAAGAAAAAAGCGTTCAATTCAGCTGAATCGATCCTAGGATATTTATCGAGTTCTTTAACATATTCAGTAAAAAAATCTAGCTGTTCTGTTAAAAAAGTGTTCAACTGTGGAATGGCTAACTCTAAATCCAACTCGTCTCCTCTCATTTTTCGAACCAATAAGTCATCAATTACTTTAAGCAACTCCAGTGATAAACCTGGGAGCGCCAATAAACGTTCAAACTCAACCGGTGGTCTTTGTTGGTATTCTTTAATCCACATACACGCCAATACTGGACGCAGGACATAAAAATATTTTTTGATTCGAACGTATTCCTTTCTCAAAAATTCACGATAGTTTCCCTCCGCCATATGAAGATAGTGATAAATAAGTCGCTGCTCATCTATATTTTTATCACTCAAACAACGTAATTCTTTACTAAATTGTGGCTTCTCATGGTAGATAATTGGTGAGTTTAACCATTCTAGCAAGGCTGGGTTACTTTTTTGAAGCAATCTTAACGTTTTATCTAAATCCCAGCCACAAATATCTAGTTGTTCATCGATCGGAAATTCTAAATGATCCGTTGTTTTTTCTAATTTCAGATACCAATCTTTTTTGCGCCGGTATAGAAAGCGAACATCATAATCGCTATCTTTAGAAGGAAATCCCCACGCGCGGCTGCCACTTTCGACCGCATAAAGAATTTCAATATTTTCCCGTTTAGCGATTTTTTGTAATGCTTGCTCAATTTTTGTTTTCAATCTCATCCCCCCTATTTTTGTTAAAGTCTTGGATCTAGTGCGACTTCCTTGTCCATTTCAAACAACAAATTTGCCAAAATATTTAAATAGTTGTTGTTTTCTGCTGTTAATTGACTGATTGGAAGTCTTAACAGATCCTGGGCAAGTTCATATTCTTTGATCGAAGTTCGTAATTTATGAAAAATATTTTTTCCTTTAATCAACTTTTGATATTGGTGCTGACTACGATAGGTAAATCCATAGATTAATGTTAAGTAAGATTCATTTCGAACCTTCAAGAAAGGCGCAACATTCTTTTTCTGGTATTCTGGCTTTACAACAATCCCTTCCATTTGCAGTTGCATGGTCATTTGATCGAAATAACCCTGTGCCTGCTGTTGAGTATTTTTTGAATGAAGATCTAACAGCAAATATTCATCTTTGCTTAAAAACTGATAGATTTCCGACGTAGGTTGCTCCACAAGGATTTCTTCATTATTTTGGTACACAATTTTCAACAAATCAAAGGCCTTAAACCTCAATGGTGCTTCTTTTCCATACATTTCGATCTGTTGCTTGTATACGTTCAATGCTTTTTCTTGAGTTTGTAAAGTCACTTGATGGGGTGCAGCCTTCATCCACTCTCTAAATTGACGCGTTTGATGTTCGCCATATTTTTCAGCTAATTGCTTTTTCGATAAATGGTAGCTATCTGTTTGGAAATCTGAAGCAGATAGCTCACCATTCATTTGTTCAAAAAACTCAGAAAATTTGCTATCCTTTAAATAATTCAATTCCGTTTCAATTCCTTTAGCAACAGGCCAATATTCCAAGTTAATCAAATTTTCACCAAGTGCTCGCCATGGCAATAATTCGCCATCCAATAACAACATGCGAATCTTATTTTTTTTCATGTAGCCAGAGAATTGTGTCATCAGTTCAACAAAAACAGCTTCAATTTCTGGAACTCGAATCTTGTAGCCTTTACGAGAAATAGCATAACAATCTTCTAGTTTATCAAATAAATAAACATTTGCTCGAGAACCCATATATTTTGGCTCCAATACAACCTGATCTACACCTTGTTGCCGATAATAATCCAGAGCTTCCGCCAACGATTCTAAGTCATTCTGCTCAATATTTGCTGCTGCTGGCGCCATCGTTCCTGATAAATATTGAACTTTATTTCTCACCAAATGGAATAATCGTTTACGTTCCTTGTCAGATAGCCTCTCCCATGATTGCAATTTTGGACGTGAGAAAAGTATAGGTAATTCTTCAGTTTTTGTATGATTAGAAGAAACTGAAACCAACGCATTTCCTCTGCCAAAAATCTTAATAGCACTTAACTTGTTACCATATACTACTCCTGTATCAATCCCATATTTATTTTTCACACGATAAATATCCTTTGTAGCAATATGACCAAACACATGGACCGGCAGGTTATACATACTTTCCTCATCCAACCATTGAAGTTGTTCTTGGTTGGATTTCTCACGGTTTAAGCGGAAATTTCGTTGATTTCGCAGAGAACTGATATCCATTTTTCAAAGATACTGCTGACGGCAGGGTGCATGAGTGACAATAAAGGATTGCTTTTCATCACCAATTCGACGTAAGAAAGGTTGACTTTGTTCTACTAATTGATTGAATTTTTTCAGAGTTTCCGGTTCTTTCTTCAAGTATTTCAATGAAGTAAAATGCTGATCAAGCGTTTCTTGATCCGTTCCTTTAATCTCGCCTTTCAGATATCGATAAACAAAATTTTCATGATTTCCTAGTACAAACTGAAAATGGTGCTGATTCCGGTAAAGAAATTCGATCATTTCAGTTGTTTGATTCCCTTTATCGATCCAATCCCCCAATAAAATCAATGAAAATGGTTTTTTTCCAGAAACCGTCATTTCTTCATCACTTACACGATAGCCCAGTTTAGATACAATTTTTTTCAAACCCAATAACGATTCATGGACATCCCCAATCACAGCATAATCCTGATGATTCGACAATAAAGTAGCCAAATACTCTTCTTTATTATCGACCTCAACACAAAATTCCTGAAAATCTTTTTGTTTGATTCGGTGAACCGCATCATAATCTTCTTTCGCCAACTTAGGCAAAACCTCACGTTTGAAACGATCTACGTGTTTTGTGATCAATACTTTCGAGCGTTCGGACGCATAAAAATCTGCTCTAGAATAATCAAAGACAACGGCTTCTACACGATAATTATTTTTATCCGCGATTGTCTTAATTTCCTGACGAAAATCCTCCGCTAAACCTATCGTATCAACAATCACAAATTCCGCGTTAATCGGATAGCTGGTCAAAAAATCTAATTTAGTTTTTAAATATGGGAATGTCACGCCAGAAGCCTCCAACATACTTGCAGCATACTTGTCGTAGTCTCGCCCTAACAATTCTCTCCGCATATCATCAGAAGATAAGTGTTGAATATTCGTTTGAAAATTCTTCTGTTCTTCTTGAAAAGCCAATTGAGGCATCAGTACTTCCTTAGCAAAAGTTGTTTTACCTGATTCTGTAGGTCCGATCAATAAAAAAATCGTGTGGACCTTAGTAATAATTTTCATCATAATTGTTCCTTTCTTTCGATCATTGCCCCTTGTGTTGTAGCAATCCCATTGACTTGATCCCCTGTTGTGAAGAACTGTATTGTAAATCCTGGGCCGACCGTTGCTGTTAACCACGTCTGAAAATCGAGCGTTCTAAACTCAAATTTATGATCTTCATGACGGAATTGTTTTTCTGTTAATCCGTAAAATCCATTGAAGTCTTTGTTAGGTGTGGACAGAATCAGTTGATGAAACAACTGACTCAACAAACGCTGCAGCAAATCAGCAGCTTCTTCTAAAGACATATGTTCAATAACTTCCATCAATAGAATGTCTCTATCAACTTGAAGTTGAACCTCATCTAAGGAAGTGTGCAATTGCAAATTTTCCAGTCTCATTCGTTCACCACGATCTTTGGCATATGCTAAAACACCTGAATCAATATCTACACCTATATAAGAATCAACTTTTTCCGCAAGTTTAAAATAAGCACCGCCACCACAACCGACATCTAAAATGTCGTGTCTCATATCTAAAAGTTCCCGTACCTTCTCAATACGTGAATAGCTCGTACCGCGATAAGAAAAAATAATTTTTTCTCGACTATTTTCTTCCACCGCTTCTTTATACTTAAAAAAAGTTTCTTTCTTATACAAAAATTTTCGAACAAATAAATTTCTTAAATAATACGGCGCTCGGATGCTTTGAAGCGCTTCAATACCTCGTTGAATCAGTGAATCACTCTCATCTAAAAACGTGCTACTTTCCTTTGCTAAAAGCAACAATACAAGATATGTGCCTTGTAATAATCGCGAAAGTGAATCGGTTGTTACCTTCACTTGATAAAAGCCATCCATTAACAATTTTTCTGAGAACTCAAATTCCGGTAACGCATGATAGATTGACTGAAGTAGTCCAAATTTTTTAATTTCTACCATTGAAAATGTTAACTGGTTATAGGATTTTCCTGATTCTGCTGATTTCATAGCTGATTTCAAGTATTCGGCCATTAACGATAGATAAACCTGTGGTGCAGAATACTGTTTCCCGTTCAAGTAATGCTGCTGTTCCTCCCGTGTCGAACGAAAGGAGAGATTCGTTCCGTAATCTTGAAAATACATGCAGTAAGTCTGCGGCGTTTCATACCATCCGAAACTAGTGCCATTACGAATTCTCCGTAATTGTAAACCACCCTCAGGATGTTTTTTGATTAATTGAGTAAATTCTGAATGATCAGAAGTAAGTGTTAGGATCGCCATATTTGTTCCTCCCCGTGTTTTCTTGATCTTATCTTAACCAACTAAAGAAAATAGTTCTTTTAAAAAAGGGTGCGAACTTGATACAATGAAAAAATAAGGAGAATCAAATGGTAAAAAAATTTCAAGAACTAGTTAAGCAATTTGCTACATTACGAAGCTACACACGGGAATTTCTGATTTACGGATTTAGAAGCCGAGAGGAGATCACTCTTTCCAGTCCTCGCACCTATGACAATGAACGTCGTCGATTAGAGAGCCTACTTCACGACTATATTGAATCGCAAACCGTTAACAATAAAAAAAGCTATCGCCTGGTATTACCTGCGAATCAAGCAGATAATCCGCTCCATGTTTTATGGCAAACAAAATCTTTCACCCGCAATGATATTTTTCTACATTTCGTTATTTTGGATATTCTAGCGCAAGAATCGATAGTCACAGTCAATGAGATTGTTCAAGCAATTGACAGCTACCTATCCTTTTTTAAAGATGACTACCTAATTGATAGCTTGACAGTTCGTAATAAATTGAATGAATACACAGAGATGGAGATTTTGCGCAAGGAAAAGCAAGGAAAACAATGGTTCTACGCGTTAAATAAACGGACGACGTTTACTGCTAAACAACTACAGGCAATTCAATTTTATAAAGAGGTTGCTCCAGTTGGTGTAATTGGCGATCTTTTACTGAAACGTTATGATGCTCTCCCCTCACCGTTTTGTTTCAAGCATAAATATGACAATCAAACATTAGAGAGTGAGATTCTGCTCCTGCTTCTACTGGCTATCAAACAAAGGAGAAGAGTGAAGTTGCTCAAAACAAATGGTGTAGAAATTAGTTTGACCCCACTGAAAATTTACTCAAGTTGTGAAAGTGGTCGGCAATCCCTCGTTGGCATACAATCAGGAAAACTGTATTCCCTACGACTGGATTATTTAGAAGACGGACAACTATTAGAGTCGGCAGAAAATTTCTCTCGTGGATTAGAAAAATTACTTGTAGCTGAAGCGACCAGTTGGAACTGTTCTTTTACGGCTCGTAGACCGATTACCTATGAGATTTTATTTCATCTACCAGAGCATTACTTGTATAAACGACTACTACGAGAAAAACGGCAAGGGATCGTCGAAACGGTTGGAGAAAACCTTTATAAATTTTCAATTACTCTTGTTGACCCCCGTGGCATGGAGCCTTGGCTCCGAACGTGGCTCGGTCGGATTATGCAAATCAATTCGCCAAATCGCACATGGGAAAATCAGTTTTGGGCTGACGTTGACGAACTGAGCAGCCTTTACGGATTGGAGGAATAATATGGAACTTTTTTCAGAAGTAAACAGCCTCTATTATCAACTAATGACTAAAGTATTGCAGACAGAATCATTTGAACAACAACTGGATTTATTGAATCAAGATGGCTTCAAGGAAACGCCTTTTGAAATGCTTGACTATTTGAAAGACGATGAAGAAGGATGGCATTTGCTAAGGCAACACTGCTCAATTTTGAATAGTCCTCCACAATCATTTCCACTAACTAAATTAGAAAAAGCTTGGTTGTCAGCGATCCAACAAGACTCAAAATTTGATTGTGTAGGAGAATCCTTTGATTTGGAGGAAACCGAACCTCTATTTGAGTGGCAGGATTATCAGTATTTTGATCAATTTATTAGTGAGGATCGATTTGATAAGAACTATGGAAAAATCATCCACCAATTATTGGACAGTATTCGTCAAAAAGAAATTGTAACTTTAGATTATCAATCTGCTAAAAAAAGAACTGTTACCAATCATGTATTTCAGCCTTTGAAACTAGAATATTCTGCTAAAAACAATAAATTTCGAGTCTTAGGAAAATATAAATCAAATAAAAACTGGAAAAATATTGTTTTCAATTGCTCAGACATTCAAAGTGTTCAATTTAATGAAGCCATCTCCTCTGATAATAACTGCAATCAAATAAAGTCAATCCTTTGCACTATTGTTTGTGAAATAAAAGATGAGCGAGCTGCGCTTGAGCGCGCGACTTTCCATTTTTCGAATTATCGTAAAATACTTGAGCGCTCAGATAACTCACTTTATCGTATGACAATTTTTTATGAGAAAAAAGATGAAACTGAGTTACTAATCAATGTATTGTCCTTCGGTGCTCGTATGAAAGTTATCCAACCCATTCATTTTGTAGAGTTGATAAAACAAAGATTATTACTGCAAAAGCAAGTCATTAAACTTAAATGATCCAAACAAAAAAGACGTTCTAGGCATTAAGAATAATGCAGAACGTCTTTCAACTTATAAACCCTAGGCTACTTTTTTACGAAAATGGCCTCCAAAACACTATAGAAAATTCCCGCCATTACAAAAATCATCCAACTAAAACCCCATGAATGGGTCAGAAAAGACCAACTAAAATAAATCATTACAACGATAGGCCAATATACACGTTCCAATAAATGTTTTGTTCGAGCAGAGTCGCCATATTTTTCCTGCATTGCATTTGGTCCTAACGAATCTTCATCGGCGATGAAATATTTTTCTTTAATAAATTTATCAAAACTGCTGTAATTGATGCTGCCGTAAATAATCAAAAAGACACCAATCGCTAAAAAGAAAAACATTACCGGAATCCCATATTCAGCGTACGTAAACATTTGGAAAAAGAAAATCGGCGAAACACTCAACACGCACAGACAAATCCCAAACACTAAGCTAACTTGGAAGCTCTTTTGATACCCTTGCTTCAATTTTTGAGCTTCTTTATTCAAATCAACTGCAATATAACGATCATTCAACCCTACATTACTTTTCGAAAATTGCATACCATTATAAATAATGACTCCAACACTGATAGCTATAATTATTAAGAATAGTAGAAATCCCATCATTTCAGAACCGCTAATACTCAGCCCGATCAATGCACCTACTGCTAATAAACAACCGCTAATCCCTAAGCTTAATCCCTTAGCATCTCTCTTTCGATTCGCCAAATACTGATACATCTCTTCTTCTTCTATTCCATTTTCTGGTTCTCTTTCTCGAGACGCAAACTCTAATTCTTCTCGTAGTTCATCGACTGAGCCGAACTCGCTAATTACTTGACCAATCGCTTCGTGCTCACTCTTTCCTTCATCTAATAATGCCAAATAATGATCTTCCATAATCGTCAAGATCTCTTGCTTAGCTCGTTGGACTTCTTTCGTATTTGGAAATTCAAGAAACAATGTCTCTATATAATTTTTGATCGTATCCATTTTTTACCCTTCTTTCATAAATCGATTCACAACTTTTTTAGTCTGCTTCCATTCATCCCGCTTCTCTTCTAAAAAAGTCAAACCTTTATCTGTTATCTGGTAATACGTCCGCTTTTTCCCATGGGTAATTTCTCCTGGGTAAGAATGGATGTAGCCATTTTTTTCTAAACGGTTAAACGCTGAGTAAAGTGTCGTTTCTTTAATAATATAAATTTCTTCACTCACATCCCTGATCTTTTGGGAAACCGCGTATCCATAAGAATCGCCATCCTTCAATACAGACAAAATGATGACATCATTGTACCCGCGAATTCCATCGCTTGAAATCATTTTGCCACCTCCTGAAATTACTTCATCTGTCGTTGTAATCATTGTACGACAATTACTACGACAGGTAAAGTAAAATATTTCAGATTTATTGAAAAAAAACTTTTGTTGTGTCAGAATCAACAACAGACGGATGCTTGCTCGTCTTTGAAACCTACTCTAACTGTTCTTACAATACAGACTAAAACAAATTCTACGATACAATGAAGGAAGTAACTGCTATGCAAAAAATCGCAATTATTGGCGGCGGAATCATCGGCATGACGCTGGCAAATTATTTAGATCAAAATAAGTATCAAATAACGCTATTTGATGAACCCACTAGCCAAGCAACCCAGGCTAGTGCTGGAATCATTTCTCCTTGGCTATCTAAACGCCGTAATAAACAGTGGTATCGCTTAGCAAAAGACGGGGCTGCTTTTTTTCCAAAGCTAATCCAAGATTTCCAACTAGACCACACGATCTATCGACGATCCGGAACACTCCTTTTACGGCCTGAAAAACAGCTGGATGAACTTTTGGCTTTAGCCGAGCAACGAAAAGAAACGGCCCCAGAGATTGGCACAATCGAGAAACTGTCTAGCGACCAGACACAACACGAATTACCATTGTTAAGAAGCTGTCTTCATGAACTCGTCTTGTGATAAAATTAAGTCAAAAAAGAGGAACAAATAATGGCTTATCCATCTGATTTAACAGACAAACAATGGCATAAAATTGAACATTTCTTTGA